>JAEEGF010949304.1_pt1 | contig 20691 bp, 16 predicted proteins | sample 9134171 | NCBI WGS metagenome assembly JAEEGF01 (sample SAMN16246542, study PRJNA631951) | gut metagenome | biome: gut microbiome; feature: rumen; material: AP-attached | host: Bos | place: Iran: Karaj | collected 2018-10
AGAAGGCGCGCGAGGAGGCTGCGGCGAAGGCCGCTGCGGAAAAGGCCGCCGCCGAGAAGAAGGCGCGCGAGGAAGCCGCGGCGAAGGCCGCTGCGGAGAAGGCCGCCGCCGAGAAGAAAGCTCGTGAAGATGAGATGGCGAAGATGGCTGCGGACCGTGCGGCGGCCGAGCAGAGGGCGCGTGAAGCGGCTGCGGCGAAGACTGCGGCCGAGCAGAAGGCGCGTGAAGATGCTGCAGCGCTGAAGCGGCTGCGTGAGCAGTTGGCGGCTGAGCAGAAGGCGCGCGAGCAGGCGCAAGCCGAGAAAGCTGATGTGGAGGCAAAGGCCGCAGCTGCGCAGAAAGCCGCTGATGCGGCGCTAAAGAAGGCGGTGGACGAAAAGGCCGCTTTGGCGGCGCAGGCTGCGGCAGAGCGCAAGGCGGCAGATGCGGCGATTGAAAAGGCGAATGCGGCGAAGGACGAGGCGGAGAAACGCGCGCAGAGAATCGCGAGTGCAGATCCGGATGAGCGTCCTCAGCCCACGAAGAAACTTGAGGCGCCAGATGAACCGGCGGTGGCGCCTGCGCAGACGGATAAGCCGAAGAAGACTGCGAAGAAGGCGCTCACCGGTCGTCCGGCGGTGATCACGGCCGAGCGAACGGACTATGACCGCAAGGAGGGCATAATCCTCTTTGACCGCAACGTGTATGTCGACGACGAGCAGTATCAGATGCATGCCGACCGTCTCTGGGTGTTCCTGAACGGAACGAACGACCTCAAGCGGCTTGTGGCGCTGGGGAATGTGGCGATAACGAACGATCTCAAGACGGCGAATTGTTCGCGGGCGGTGTACAACCGTGCGGAGCAGCGCATAGTGATGTTCGGCGACGGCGATGACAAGCCGGCCCGTCTGCGCGACGCGGGCGGAAAGAAGGGCGATGCCAGCGAAGTGATGGGTGGAAGGATCACCTACTGGCTTGAGTCGGGCGTGGCTACGGTGGAGGATGTGAAGGTGACACTGCCGGCGATGAAGGGCGGTGCGGCGCCGAAGGAACTGTTCAACATCGGCGGCGGGAAGACCAAGGACAAGAAGAAGGACGAGTAGAACGGTGGACACTGACGATCCAGTGATGAAGGCGATGGCCGAAATGGCCAGCGAGAGCGGGCAGGTGCCGACGGCAGCGACGGCGCCCGTGGAGCCTGCGCCTTCCGCGTCGTCCGTGGCCGTGGTGCCTGAAGGACGGCCGGCGGCAGCGAACGAGCCTGATCTTGTGGCGAAGGATCTGGTGAAGATCTACGGCGACCGCACTGTCGTGAACGGCATGTCGATGGACGTGCGCTGCGGCGAGATTGTGGGGCTTCTGGGGCCGAACGGCGCGGGCAAGACAACGACGTTCTACATGATCGTCGGGCTGGTGCGTCCGAACCAGGGCACGGTGACGTTCCGCGGAAAGGACCTCACGAATCTGCCCGTCTTCTTGCGTGCGAGAGAGGGTCTGGGATACCTTGCGCAGGAGGCTAGCATATTCCGCAAGCTTTCGGTGTGGGACAACGTGATGGCCATTCTCGAGACTCTCAAGATGAGCAGGGCTGCGCGGAAGGAGCGCTGCGAGGAGCTGCTTTCCTCGCTTGACCTCGCGAAGGTGGCGAAGCAGCCCGCGTACACGCTCTCGGGCGGCGAGCGCCGCAAGCTGGAGATCGCCCGCGCGCTGGTGAGGCGGCCCTCGATTCTGATGCTGGACGAGCCGTTCGCCGGCGTAGATCCCCTCGCGGTGCACGACATCCAGGAGATCGTGCGCTCTCTGCGCGGACAGGGGCTTGGGATAATCATCACGGACCACAACGTTCGCGAGACGCTCAACGTGGTGGACCGCGCCTACCTCGTCTACGACGGGCGGCTCCTGTGCGAAGGCACAAGCGATTATCTTGTCAACGACGAAGACGCCCGGAGGCTCTATCTGGGCGAGGATTTCAGAATGTAGAGTCAAACGAACAACAAAGCAAGGAGGTACTGATATGTCCATAGAAGTTACGATGCGCCACAGCGACGTGAGGATCGAGTCTCTCAAGGACTACGCCCAGAAGCGCATGGAGAAGCTGCAGGTTGCCTTTCCTAAGGTGACGAAGGTTTCGATTGTGATTGACGTCGACGTGAAGAAGCACATGTACATGGCCGAAGTGGTGGCAAACCGCCTCGGCGAAGTTGCAGTGGGCGCGAAGGAGTTCAGCGAGAGCGGCAAGAGCGTCATCGACGCGGCCGCCGCGCGTGCCGAGCGCCAGCTGCTGAAGATGCGCGTGAAGGCGCGCAAGGGCAACGTGCGCGCCGCGCGCGCCGGTTCGCCACGCAACTGAGGCCAGGGCGATCGGCCGTGGCCACTGCTGGGCAGAGCGTCTGCGAGACGACCTTCACCCTCCGCGAGTTCGTCGCGGAGGGCGGGGAGCGTCTTCGCATGGAGGTGGTTGTTGGCGGCGCGGGTCTCTCGCACGAGGTGCCCGAGCCGATGTGCAACCGCCCAGGGCTCGCGCTCACCGGCTTCTACGGCTTTTTCGCGTGGCGCCGTCTCCAGGTGATCGGCCAGGCCGAATGGGCCTATCTCGAGAGCCTGGAGCCGTCCGTGCGCCTCGAGCGCGTAAAGGCGCTCTTCGACCGCGGCGCATACTGCCTCATATTCGCCTGCGGAATGCAGGTGCCGCCGGGAATAGCGGCGCTTGCCGAGCAGAAGGGCGTGGTGGTGTGCCGCACGGAGCTTCTCACCCGCGTTTTCTTCCACCAGGCGGCGTTCGTGCTCGAAAGACTGCGAGCGCCGAAGGTGCGCCTCTACGGAACCACCGTTGAGGTGGCGGGGCTAGGGGTGATGCTCGAAGGCAAGCCCGGGCTTGGCAAGAGCGAGACTGCTCTGGGGCTCGTGAAGCACGGAAACGCGCTGGTGGCGGACGACCTCACGTGCCTGCGCAAGGACGTGGCGAACAACGCGCTCTTCGCCTCCGCCTCGCCCGCCACGCGCAACTACATGGAGATCCGCGGCATCGGGATCATCCATCTTCCGAGCGTGTTCGGCGTCACTGCCGTGCGCGCCGAGAAGAAGCTAGACCTCGTGATAACCTTCAAGAGCATGAAGGACACCGAGGGCGAGCTTGACCGCACCGGGGAGGAGCGCCAGACGCGCACGATCCTCGGCGTGGAGGTGCCGCAGATCACTATCCCCGTCTCTGCCGGGCGCGATCTCGTGAATCTGGTGGAGACGGCCGCGCAGCAGTACAAGCTGCTCGCGGCTGGCCATGACGCCGTCAAGGCGCTCGACGCGCAGCTATGCGCGCGCGCCATGCAGAACGCCGCTGGCCAAGTATGACGATTTTAGCTAAAGGAGAAATGCCATGGCTGACAAGGAAAAAAAAGAACTCGTGCTGCTCAACAAGTACGGCCTCCACGTGAGACCGGCGGGCCTCTTCGCAAAGATAGCCTCGCGCTTCGACGCGGAGGTCGAGGTGGAGAAGGACGGCAACGTGGTGAGCGGCAAGTCGATCATGGCGCTCATGACGCTTGAGGCCGTGTGCGGTACAAAGCTCGTGGTCACAGCCTCGGGTCCGCAGGCCAAGCAGGTGCTGGAAGAGCTTGAGGCGCTGGTGCAGCGCAAGTTCGACATCCCCGACGAGCAGTGAGCGGAAACGCCGAGCAGGAGGGGGCGAAACCGGCCATGGTGACAGTGGCCGGCATTGCTGCGTCCCGCGGATTCGCCGCGGGGCCGGTTTTCGTGCACCGTCCGGACGACATCATATCGGTTCCCGAGTACGAGATACCGCCAGAGCGCGTGATGTCCGAGCTGGACCGCTACCACGCGGCCCGGGCCGAGACGCGTGCGCAGATAGAGGCGCTGATCGCGCAGTTCAAGGACGGCGATGGACGTGGCACGGATGTTTTCGTGAACCATCTGGCCATTCTCGACGACGCCGCCATGACAGCGTCCGTGGAGCGGCTGGTGCGCGAGACCCGTCTCAACGCCGAGGCTGCGCTGCGGCGCACGGTGGCCGAGTTTCGCGCCGCGTTTGGCCGCATGCACGACCCGTATCTTCGTGAGCGTGTGCGCGACGTCGACGACGTGGAGCGCCGTCTGCTGCGCGTGCTTCTTGGTCGCGACGAAAACCTCTTTTCCCAGATAACCGAGCCTGTCGTAGTTGTGGCTGCCGACCTCGCGCCGTCCGAGACCGTGGCACTGCGCCGCGAGCTTGTGCTGGGCTTCGCCCTCGACCGCGGCTCCGCGACTTCCCATGTGGCGCTGCTTGCACGCGCGCTCGGAATACCCGCCGTGGTTGGCCTTGGCGACGTCTCCGCGCGCGTGAAGCCAGGCGATGACATTCTCGTGGACGGCACGAACGGCGCCGTCACGGTCAATCCTGACGTAAAGACATGCGCAGAGTTCGCGCGCCTTGTGCGCCGTGAACGCGAGCTGTACGCTCTTCTGAACGAGGACAAGGCAAAGGCCGGCGCAACGCGCGACGGCGCCCCGGTTCGCTTCTGCGCCAACGCCCAGCCAGGCGTGCCCATGGGCGGACTTGCCGCGTTCGGCGCCCATGGCGTGGGCCTGTACCGCAGCGAGTACCTTTGGCTCGCCGGAGATGGCGATCCTTCTGAAGACAGGCAGACGGAGGTCTACTCCGACGCCGTGCGCGCCGCCGCCGCGATGGGCGAGTCGGCCCGCGTGGTGTTTCGCGCCCTCGACATCGGCGGCGACAAGGCAATGCGCCGCCAGGGCGTGCGCGAGCCCAATCCGTTTCTCGGCAACCGATCCATACGCTGGCTGCTATCGCACCGCAGCGTATTCCGCGCGCAGCTGCGCGCGATTCTCAAGGCGAGTGCAGTTGGCCCTTCGGCAGTGCTGTGGCCGATGGTCGCCACCATGCAGGAGCTGCAGGAGGCTAACGCGGAGCTTGAACGAGCCAAGGACGAACTCCGCGCAGAGGGCGTGGCTTTCGACGAGCAGATGCCGAAGGGATGTATGATAGAGATACCGTCCGCAGCGCTCTGCGCCGACCAGCTGGCGCGCGCCGTTGACTTCTTCTCCATCGGCACAAACGACCTTGTGCAGTACACTCTCGCAGCCGACCGCGGCAATGCCACGGTGGCTTATCTATACCAGCCTACAAATCCCGCAGTGCTCCGGCTTGTGGACTTCGCGGTGAAGGCGGCGCAGTCCGCCGGCATACCAGTGGCCGTGTGCGGCGAGACCGCGAGCGACCCCGTGCTTGGTTCGCTATGGGTTGGGATGGGCGTGACTGAGCTCTCAATGGGCGCAAGCTACATCCCCGTGCTGCGCAAGGTGCTGCGCGCTCTGACGATGGGCGAGCTGCGCGAGATGGCCAACCAGGCGCTGGCCATGGGGGCGACGTCTTCTGCGGCCGAGATCTACGCTGCATGCCGCGCGTTCATCCTCGCCAAGGTGCCGCAGCTGGAGGAGATACAGTCGTTCTTCACTTCCTCGTGATTTTCCCGCAGAGTCCTCATGTGGGAGGAGAGTACATGACAGGAAGGTATGGCTGAAAGTCGGCGGGAAGTGGCGCTTCCAGCACAAGTGGCTGGCGCGTGACGGGATGTGCCAGCGAAAGACGGCGGGCGTGAAGCATCTGGCGTGCGGGTGTCGGCATCAGGCGCTTGTCCCATCCAGGACGCCCGTAGATTGCATCGCCCACTATTGGACATCCAATCGAAGAAGCCATGTGCACGCGTATCTGGTGGGTACGGCCCGTGAGGATCGTGCATTCAACGAGCGAGAGCGGCTGCGCGGCGTTGGAGATGATTTTCGTGTCTAGCGTCTTGTAGAGAGTGATGGCGGGTTTGCCGTTTCGGTCGACTACGGCCATTTTCTTTCTGTCGAACGGGCAGCGTCCGATGAGATTCTCGACGCGTCCCTCAAGTGGCGAGGGAACGCCATGAGTTATGGCGAGATATGTCTTCGAGATTGCGGTGTGCGACGAGAATGCGCGCACAAGGGCGTCCATGGCGCGCTGCGACTTCGCGGCCACGATGACGCCGGAGGTGTCCTGGTCGAGGCGGTGTACAATGCCTGGACGCGCCACGCCGCCGATTCCGCCGAGAGATGGACAGTGGTGCAGAAGGGCGTTCACGAGCGTGCCGGTGAGATGTCCTGGCGCGGGATGCACCACGAGTCCGGCTGGCTTGTCGATGGCGATCAAATCCTCGTCTTCGAAGATCACGTTCAACGGGATGTCCTCCGGCTCGGGCTCGGCGGGGACTGGCGGGGGAATCTCCATCGCCACCACGTCGCCTGGCGCGGTGCGCACGGTGGAGCGTGTTGCAACTGCGCCGTTCACCGTCACCATGCCCGCCTTCATGAGGCCCTGCACGCGTGCGCGGGAAAAGCCCTCGTTCTGGCTCGTGAGCCACACGTCCAGCCTGTCGATTCCCTCCGGAGGAATCACGAACTCTCGCCTCTCGCCTTCCATTGAGATTACCAGAACGCCCACATTCCGTAGCGTATCACGTAGATGGCCAGAAGAAGGTTCGTGGCCACGTGGGCTACGATTGCGCTTAGAATGCCGAGGCGGATGGCGAGAATGCCGTAGATGGCGCCGGTAAGGGCGGCGACCAGCGGGCGGTCATGCTCGAGCGTGAAGAGAAACACCGTCCAGAGGAACGCGGAAAGGTCGAATTGGCTGAGCGGAACGGAGAGGAAGTCGCGCTTCTGCAGCCAGCGGTAGAGAAACGATCGGAAGAACAGCTCTTCCGCGGGCGCGATTATGAACGCGCTGCCCACGAGCTTCGCGATCGTGAGCCACCAGCCGCAGACGGCAGGATCGTATGGCGAAGGGTCGCCTGATTGCGGCGGAAGAGAGCCTATCGGCCAGCAGAACCAGGTGCGGTAGAATTCGGAATAGTCGGGTGCGATCCACATCACGCACACTGCCGTGCCTGCGGCCAGTCCGGCGGAGGTCTGCATTATGGCGCGTGGCGGAACGGGGATTTCGCCGCGCCTGAGAATCACGAGCGGAACGAACGCCGCAAGCGTTGCGAACGAGCGCACGGCATAGGCCCACGCGGTCGCCGGCAGAAGCGTCTGCAGGGCGATCCACACGGCAAATGGCGCGGCGTATGCGGCAATGTTCCTTGTTTCACGTGTCATGACGGATATTGTAGCATTTCTGGCGCGCGGTGTGAAGGTTCAATGCAATGCGCAAAAGTTGTACCATGTGAAACTGGTTTTTGGTAGAATATTCGTCAAACGCTGTTTTGGTCTAATGGGAGCGATGTATATGGCAAATCTTGCAGGAACGTCCATTAATCGAGGGAGTCGTAAGTTTACGGTTCTCCTTGCCTTTATTGCATCAATGTATGGTGCCACGTTGGCCGGCGGGGTGCCCGTTGGACATGCCGCCGATATGCGCCGCTCTGACCTCCATGAGGCCGGAGGCGACAGTTGTCCAGCCGAAGTGAAGGTTCCAGCGTTGGCGCAGAATGAGTGCCGGTTGACGTTCTCTGGCTACGAGGGCAAAGAGACGCTGAGGAACTTTCCTGCGCTCATCAAGATTCCTGACGGGCTTACGGGATTCGACTACAGGGATTCGACCGTCGACGGGAGCGACATTGCCTTCTTCGGCGCAGACGGCAAGCAGCTCGCGCACGAGATCGATACATGGAATCCGGACGGAGATTCCTATGTGTGGGTGCGCGTGCCTGAGTTGACGAAGTCGACCGCCATTACGGCGCGGTGGGGCCTATCCTGTGCGAAGACGTTCACTTCTTCGCCACGCACGGCCTGGAACGACGACTATCTTGCCGTGTGGCACTTCTCGAAGTTCAAGAATGGGGCCACGAAGGATTCCAAGAACGGGCTTGACGCCGTGCTTCGCGGCAAGGACATGCGGAAGTTCATCCACGCCGATGGCCCAGTGGGCAAGTGCTATTTCTCGGCGTCGCAGACGACGACGTCCGGCCCGTACCTGCAGGTGGCGAAGGACGACCGCTGGACTGCCTATGGCAAGACAGGCAAGCTCACTGTCTCGTTCCTTCTGAACAGCGCAATCCCTGAAAAGGACGTTGGCGACCGATATGCCCGCGTCATCTCCTCCAAGCCGTTCAAGGGCCATCCAAAGGGCATTGACGTTGTGGTGCGCGGGGGCGAAGATGTCTATGCGTGTGGACAGGGAAAGACGAACTTCATGTTCTGCACAAAGGGCAACGTGGGCAGCGACCTTTATTCCTTCCATGAAGGCTGGGCGTATGTGACGGTGGTCTATGATGGCCTGGCGCAGGAGGCCCGCATCTACTACAACGGCCGCCTCGGAAGCACGAAGCGCGGGGCCGTGTTCGCGCCGACGGTCTCTGACTGGCCGCTCGCGATCGGGCACTACGGAGACGCCGTCCGTCTTGAACCGCAGGGCCATGAGTGTTTCTTCTGCGGCTACATCGACGAGGTGCGTCTCTCCAAGGCTGCGCTTTCGCCGGATCGCATCCGCGCCGACTATCTCACGCTCACGCGCCCCACGCAGTTCGCCGTGGCAGTTGGCGGCAAGACGCAGAGAATCCTGACGCGCCGTCTTGCCGACGGCGACACGCCGCCGGAAATACCAGCATACGGCACGTGGCGCGGCGCGAACATAATCTCCATGCTGCTTCCGCCGTGGAATGTGTCCGATCCCATTGCGCCGGGACGCTACATCGAGGAGGTGGAGTTTGAGCTTCTTGAGAAATGCGGACTCAACTTCGCGCGTCTTCCGATCGACTACCGCTTCTTCATGTCGGGGGACGACTGGGAACATTGGCTGGAAGATGGTCTCGAGAAGGTCGACAACGCGATAGAATACGGACGCAAGCATAAAGTCCATGTGATGCTCAGCCTCTACCGCGCGCCTGGCTACCGCTACTACTATCAGGATGTCGTCATCACGCTGAAGAATAATCCCAAGGCGCAGGAGGCGTTCAAGCGCATCTGGCGCGAGTTCGCACGCCGCTACAAGGGCATCCCGAATTCCGAGCTGACGTTCAACCTCGTGAACGAATCGGTGGGCTTCAACGAGAAGGAGTTCATCAAGGTGTTCGGCGAAACGGTCGAGGAAATCCACAAGGTGGATCCTGGTCGGTTCGTTTGGCTGGACGGAATAAGCACAGGCAAGGTTCCTGTGAAGCATTTCTTCAACGTGCCGCTCACTGGCCAGTGCTTCCGCGGCTACCAGCCGCACCAGTTCACGCATTACGGATTCCGCGGCAAGGCCAGCGGGCCTGTGCCGCGCTGGCCGAAGGGACCGGACGACAAGGACATGCTCTGGGTGCAGGAGAAGCAGGCGAAGGAATTTTCGCTGCAGGACTGCGTTCCGAAGGAATATCCCGTAATGATCGGCGAGTTCGGCTGCGTTGCCTGCGGAGTTGACCACGAATCTGCGCTGAAGTTCATGGAGAGCAACATGGAGAAGTGGCGCTCGCGCGGCTACGGCTGGGCGATATGGGACTACGACGGGCCGTTCGGCTTCGTCGATTCCGGCCGCCCCGATGCGGAGTACATCGAGATCTGCGGCCGCAAGATCGACAGGAAGATGCTGGAGCTGCTTCGGGCAAAGTAAAAGTTGGCCGGCACCGCCAGCAAGAAGTCCACAAGGGCACGTCTCCGTTTCACAACCTTTGCCCGAATTGCCTGCGGCGTCTAGAGGCGTCTTTTACGTGAACGGAACTTCTATTCAAGCCAAGTGCCTACGGCGGCGGAGATCGCGTCCGCGATGCGCTTGTGTCCGGCGGCCGATGGATGCAGCCGATCGCGGTTGCCGTTAGAGAAGAATGGAACGTGCGCGTTGGAGTTTGGATAAAGTCCGGCATCGGCGTTGATGTCGACTACCTTCGCGGACCAGACGTTCCCTGCTTCCTTGACGACGTTCACATAGTCGTCGATGAAGAGCCCAAGTTCGTTCGCGTACGACTCGTCGGGCTGCACGTTCCTCGCCCCAAACGTCGCGTAGCCGCGGTGAATCGGCGTGAGGAGGATGATGTGTGCGGCGGGAAAGCTCTCTATGAGATGCGACATCGCGACGTTGATTCGTCCGCGCAGCGTTCTTTCATCGCGTGAGATTGTGCGCTTTCTGAGTGTCGTCTCGCGTCCGTTGCGGTTCGTCTTCTCCTCGGCAACTGAGTACCACTCGCCGAGCGGGATGTTGTCGTTGAAATCGTTCGTTCCAGCGAAGACGAAGACGACGTCGGGACACTCGGCGTGCTCTTTCGCATACGCCTTCGCCTGGCCGACGATGTGGCACCACTGCTGCCCGTTGATGCCGTATACGAGCGGGGCGAAGCCGTGCCTTTCGCCGAGAAAACCCCAATAGTTCTTCGTGCATCCGATGTGGTGCCTGTCGGTTATCGAATCGCCGAGGAAGAGGACTCTCTTCGGTGCATGAGAAGGCTGCGCGGCACGCGCGGTGTTGTGGGGCGCCTTCGAAACCTCCTTGGGCATCTCGGCGAAGGCGATCGCCGATGCGGCGCATGCGGCCAGAAGCAGAAATCTCATGGTGAATGTCCTTTCTTGTTGGCATCTAGTGAACTCGGGCGATACGCGTTTCGCCCATCGGGGTATATTGTACCATATATTCTGCGGCAGCATGCGATGTAATTGACGAAGCAGTTTACTTAATGCGATATGATGCGAGGCGCTGACGCGCGACCACTGAAGCCGGGCACATGCCGAATCGCCTGCGGCGATTTGCGGCACGACGCGGCGCGTGCAGGCTTGAGGCTTCGCCTCGCCGCCCGCGCCGCGTCGTGCCGCAACCCTGCGGGTTTCGACCTGTGCCCGGACGCGGAAGCCCGCTTCGCGGGACGCGGAATGGCACAGAAAGTCGGCTTTCTTCGAAAAAGCAGTTGGCTGTGTTTTTGGCATGGAGAACAGGAGGATTTGAGAGTTGGGAATTGTTTCCAAAGTGTTATTGCTGCTTGGAGTTTCGGAGTCTTGGAGTTATTGTAAATCTCTCATACTCATAAACTTCCAATAGCGAAAGCATTAACGATTCTGCAATTGGTTCAGAAGTGTTTCTGAGTCATTCCGTGTCGGCCGAAGGCCGCTTCCTCGTCCGTACGTGACGGCAAGCCGAAGGCGCATCGCGGCGAGGCGGCGCTGGCCGAGGCGCCAGCCTTGGGAACATGCGCCGTCGCGCCGCGATGGATCGCGTCAGCGATTGACGTCATGCACGGTTTCAGTGGTCGCGCGCCAGCGCTCAACCACGTAGCCGACTAGCCAAGTACAAGAAGTGGGCGAAAATTGTTTTGACTTGTGATGTAAGAAAAGTGCCCGGGATGCGAATAGCATATAGACGAGGAAGCGGACTGGTGGCTTGTCCGCATACGGTGATTTTGTTCAAGGTGAGATAAAATGCGAGAGAAGACGAAGAAAAGATTGAAATTGGCGTTGAAGATCTTATGCTGGACCACGGCTGCCGCTTTTGTGGCGGGCGTGGTCGCGTTCGCCGTTGCATGGTGCATGATAGACTGGACCGACGAGGGCGCGAACGATTATCCCGGCGGCGTGGTGCTGCGCGATTCGTCGGGAGAGGTTCTGCGCGTGTCGCTGGGCGAGGGGGATGTGGACTGCAGACCGTACTACAAGGCGGATGCCGACGACTGGATCGTGAAGGCGCTAGTGGCGTCGGAGGATGGCACGTTCTGGACGCACTGCGGGGTGCGTCCGCTCAGCGTTCTGCGCGCGGCGGTGCAGAACATCCTCACGGGACGCTGCGTCTCGGGAGCTTCAACCATCACAATGCAGGCCGTGCGGCTTATCGATCCGCATCCAAAGAACCTGAAGTGGAAAGCGATTGAGTCGATAAAGGCGCTCAAGATGGAGCGTAAGAAGGACAAGAAGTGGATCATCTCGCAGTACCTGAACCGGGCGCCGTATGGATCAAACTTCATAGGAATCGAGGCGGCCGCGAGCGGATGGTTCGGGAAGCGGGCGAAGGACTTGGGTCCAGGAGAGGCGGCGTTGCTAGCTGGAATGGTGCAGGCGCCTAGCCGGTTTCGTCCTGACCGCTGGCTTGACCGCGCGCTGAGGCGTAGGGAGTATGTGCTGCGGCGCATGGAGCTGATTGGGATGCTCACGCCGGAGCAGGCGAAGGCGGCCGCAGCCGTGAGGCCGGTTGTTTGCAGAGCGCCGCGTCCGTTCAGCGCGCCGTACTTCTGCGACTGGGCAATGCAGAGGCTTGGAAGGGACAGAGCCGGGCAGAGAATGGGAGGCGACTTCGAGACTACTTTGGATGCCGACGTGCAGAAGATCGTGGAGGAGGCGGTGGAAGGAGCGTCGCGGCACGGAGGGTGGTCCGCAGCCGCCGTGGTAATGCGCGTTGACACTGGGGCGGTGGTGGCGCTATCATGCAGCGGGAACTACTTCGACCAGGTGAACGGGCAGGTGAACACCGCCTGCGCGCCGCGTCCTGCAGGCTCGTCGCTCAAGCCGTTTCTCGCGGCCCTTGCGATGGACCGCGGCCTCGTGACGCCAGAGGAGCGCCTTGCGGATCTGCCGTTCTCGTACAAGGGATACGCGCCCGCTAACTTTGACGGGCGCTATCGCGGCCTAGTGACACTGCGCGACTCGCTTGTCCTTTCGCTGAACATTCCTTTCGTGCAGCTTTTGCGCCGTGTGGACGTGGCGCGCTTCGGCACCACTTTGCGCACGCTTGGCCTTTCGCACATGGATGGCGACGACGAGTCGTTCGGCCTCGGAATGGCGATAGGCAACGTCGAGACGACGCTTATCGAGCTTGTTGGCGCGTATGGCGCAATCGCAAGAGGCGGCGAGTACCGCGCGCCTTGCGCGCTTAAGAGCGAGGTTGCGGGCGCGGGATGCAAGCCAGGCGTGCGGGTGTTCTCGCATGGCGCAAGCCATCTCGTCTCGGACATGCTTTCCGGCGACGAGCGGAGCACAGCCTCGCTCGGACACATGGCGGACGTCGCCGCGCCGCGCTTCGCGTGGAAGACCGGCACCAGCGCCGCCTACCGCGACGCATGGACCGTCCTTTGGAATCCCGAGTACGTGGTGGGCGTGTGGTGCGGGCACAAGTTCGGATCTTTCGGCGACAAGACGCTCGTGGGCGCAAAGGCAGCCGCGCCTGTAGCATGGAAGATCTCGCGCTCGCTGTATCCCTCCGGGCGTGGACCCTGGTTTGTGGAGCCTAGTGACGTGAAGACCCGCATGGTTTGCGCACTCACGGGACTTCCGGCGAATCCGGACTGCCCGAAGACGGAGGAGGGGCGGTTCATCGCAGGGCATAGCTCATCTGCTCTCTGCGGCGTGCACGGCCGCGACGCAGATGGACGCCTCGTGGTGCGCAACGACGCCTATCTGGCGGCGTTCTCCGGCATCGCGGGGCGTACGGAAAAGCTATCCATCTCAAAGCCCGAGAACGACGCCACGTTCTGCCTCGTGCCTGGACTGCCTCAGCAGAAGGTTGTGTGCCAGGTGGTGGGCAATGTGGCGGACGGAAGACTGTGGTGGTTCGTGGACGGTGCGCCGAGCGGCGAGACCGTTGGCCTCGCGCCGTTCGCCTGGACTCCAACTCCCGGCACTCATCTCGTCTCATGCACCACTGCCGACGGCATTAGCTCATGCGTGCGGATACATGTGAAATGACTTGTGCTGAAAACCACTATTTGCACAGTCTCTCTTGCTTGTTCCTTGGGCTCAGCGGTCAGAGAATCTGAACGAGATGACGTCGAAAATATCGGCGTCGTTGCGGCCGCCGAAAGCCCCGCCGCGTCCGTGGAAGCCAAGTACCACCGCATTGCGTCCGGCGGGGAAGGGGCGGTCGAGCGTGATGGACACTTCCCTCTCGGCCTTTCCGTCGCCGCCAGGCACCGTGGCGCGTCCGTATGAGGCGCCATTCCCGTCTCGCAGCTCCACTATTCCGCCTTTGCGCGGCACAACGCGCAGAACGAGCTTTGTTGCGGCGCGCGGTGCGTTGAAGTAGCGCCATGTGGCGGAGTCGCCGGAGTGCACCTTCGCGAGGCGTTCGCATCCGTCGGTGCCGGTTTCGATGCGCACTGTTCCCTCCATGAGGCAGGCCAGGCGGGCGGGCGTATCGGCGAAGGGATCCAGCAGCGGCCCGGCGCCGTTGGAAGTCATCTCAACCTCGCCTATAGAGCCGTCTGCGCCGAACTCGATTGGCTCCACGCATGCCTTGCGCATTGACTGCGAGCAGTTGGTGGAGCGGTGGTAGAGCACGTACCACCTGCCGTTGAACTCTACGATGCCGCCGTGGTTGTTCCAGGTGTTCGGGTCGCATCCGTAGTTGTCGATGATCACGCCGCGGTATGTGTATGGACCGAACACGTTGGCCGCTGTCGCGTAGCCTATGCACGTGGGGCGTCCGTGCCGGGAGACGTCAGCAAACACGAGATAATACACGCCGCCGCGTTTTGTGAGCTGGATGCCCTCGTGGAAATTGTGGCGGGCCTCGTCGATCACGCCCGTGTGGAGGGTACCGGGCTCGATGCCGGAAAGATCAGGCTTGAGCACGGCGCCCTTTGCGGAGAACTGTCCCCAGAAATAGTATACGGTGCCGTCGTCGTCGCGGAACACCGATGGGTCGATCTGCCTGGCCCAGGGGTAAGCGAAAGAGGCTTTGAAGGGGCCGGACGGGGTGTCGGCAGAGGCGACGCCTTCTCTGTGCGACTTGTCGGGCATGCAATAGAAGATGTGCCATTTCCCGTTGTGGAATATCGCGTCGGGCGCGTAGAGCGGCGCGTCCGAGGCGGGTACGCCGTCGTTCTCGCCCGTTGAAGCCAGAACGCCGCGCTTTGCCGTCCAGGCGCGAAGGTCGCGCGTCTCGAACACGTCGTTGAAGTGCGTGCAGTAGGCGCCGCCTGCCGTGCGCTCGTCGCGCGAGCCGAACACGTACAATGCGCCGTCAGGACCAGTGCGAGGGGCGGGGTCCGAGAGGAACTCGCCTTCCGGGGTGATCGGGTTTGTCGCTAAGGCTGAAGCCGCCGCAAGCGCGGCAATGGTCAATGTGCAGTTTTTCATGCGCTGAATTATACCAAACCCCCGCCCCTTTCGCAATGAGACGGGCAAGACGCAAGACGTGCGGAAACGACGTCCGCAAAGTGGCGGCTTTACACCTGGAGCGGGTATTTGCTATAATGTCAACCGGTTGCGGTTGCAGGTTTTGGGTGCCGTGCCGAAAGGCAGATCGTAGGCAGGCGCGCGGACCTGCGGCGGCGGAAATGGCACGAAAGGCAAGGAAAGACATGAAGATTCTCGACATGCCCTGCACAAAGGGCTTCATGCAGCTCGCCCAAGACGGCGTGGACAAGGGCTGGCATGAGATGAACGGCGGCAACCTCAGCTACCGTCTCACGAAGGACGAGGCCGCGAACGTGAAGAAGGTCATGAAGAAGGCCTCTGGCACTTGGCAGGACATCTGCGAGAGCGTGCCGAAGCTCGCGGGCGAGTTCTTCATGGTCACGCGCACCACCGGCTACATGCGCAACGTGATGCGCAACCCCGAGAACGCATTCGGCATCGTGGAGATCGACTCCACCGGCACCAAGTACCGCATTTGGTGGGGGCTCTCGAACGGCGGGCGCCCCACGAGCGAGTTTCCGAGCCATCTCAAGAACCACGAGGTGAAGCTCGAGACGACAGGCGGCGAGCACCGCGTGATTTACCATGCGCACCCGGTGAACCTCATTGCGCTCACGTTCGTTTTGCCGCCCACCGACAAGGCGTTCACGCGTGCGCTCTGGGAGATCATGACCGAGTGTCCGGTCATATTCCCCGAGGGCGTGGGAGTGGTGCCGTGGATGGTGCCGGGGAAGGGACCAATCGCCGCCGCCACCTCCAAGCTGATGCGCGACTACAACATCGTGGTGTGGGTGCATCACGGTCTCTTCGTCTCCGGCAGGGACTTCGACCGCTGCTTCGGCCTGATGGACACGGTGGAGAAGGCCGCCGAGATCCGCATCCGCGCGCAGTCCACCGGCGCGATGAAGAAGAGCGCCATCCAGGTGCGTCAGCTGCGGCAGATCGCCAAGGACTTCGGCTTCACCCTCAACGAGAAGTTCCTGTAGAAAGGAGCGTCGCCATGCAGACGGCTCTTCGCAGAAAGCGCGGCTCCGCTGCGGTCTTCGTGATCGTGGCACTTGTTGTACTGGGGCTTGCGGTCATGCTCTACTTCAACCACCAGTACCAGAGCCGCCAGCGCATGATCGCCTACGAACGCGAGAAGGCTGAGCTCGCCAGGAAGGAGGCTGAGGAGAAGGCCGCCAAGGCCGCCGCGGAAAAGGCCGAAGCCGAAGAGGCCGCGGCACGCGAGAAGGCAGAGGCGGAGGCGGCCGCGAAGAAGGCTGCGTCCGTAAAGGCCGTCACCGAGCGCGCCAAGGTCGAGAAGGCGAAGCAGATGCGTTTCGAGGACGCCGAACAGGCTTTCATCGGCGCAGAGGTGGAGATGTGGACGAAGGGCGAGACGGATAACGAGAGCGTGTGGTGCATGCTGCCGCAGGAAGACGGCACCGGACGCTTCTTCGAGATCGTTCCCGCCAAAGGCGACACGCCGCGTCTGGTGCGCGCTCTCAACGCCGAGGGTTCGATTGAGACGATGGCGCCAGAGCTCTTCGCCGCGCGCAATCTGGACGGAGACACGAGCTGGTTCGTGCTGCGAGGCGGCAAGGCTCTGCTGCGCACCGACAAGAAGCCGCAGCCGCCTGAGGGCGCGGACGAGAAGATTTCCGTTCCCGATGAGGGAATCGGCTACGACATAGCAGAGAAGATCTATGGCGATGCCGCAAAGGCCGTTAAGGTGTTCAAGATGCGTCCTCCGCCCATCAAGTGGCATGTGGCGTTCGTCACGAGGGGAGGGCGCACTATCCCTGTGGGGAAGGTGGCGTTCGGAGAAAAGGTGACGCGCGATCTGTTCCGTCCCGCGGTGAAGCAGGCGCTTGAGGAGGCAGCCGCGAAGATGACGCGCACGGCTGCGGCCGCGCCAGCAGGGACCGCCGCAGGCGCAGGCGCGGTTCCGTCCAGCTTCACGCCGTCTAAGAAGCGCACGCACTTTCTCTACGATAAAGGCAAGGTCAAGCGCACTGTCGACGGACTCGTTTACGTGCCGCGCGTCTTCAAGACGGCCAAGAAGGAGTTCTCGCGCAACAAGCGCCAGCAGGAGCAGGACGAGGAACGCGCCGCGCAGCACAAGGCCGAATGGCAGGCTCTCTACGACGAGGCCCTCCGCCAGGAGAAAGCCGAGGCCGCGGAACGCGCGGCGTGGGAGCGGGCCCGTTCGCGCGGCACTGTCAAACCGAAGCAGCAGCAACAGCAGCAGAAGGTGGAGGTGACGCCTGCGCACATCGAGCGCGCGCTTGACGAAGGGTCGTTCATCTATTCGCCGGCGGACGAATGACGCGATGAAATTCGACCTCCATGTCCACTCGTGTCTCTCGCCCTGCGCGAATCTGGAGATGTCCCCACGGGAGATCGTGGCTCGCGCGGTCGCAAGCGGCATGGACGGCATGGCCCTCACCGACCACCAGAGCGCGCGCAACACGCCCGCCATCGCCGAGTGCGCCCGCCGCGCCGGCCTTGCCTGTCTGTACGGGCTGGAGGTGTGCACCGCCGAGGAAGTGCACACCCTCGCGATATTCGACACTCCCGACACCGCCAACGAAATGACCGACTGGGTGTACGACGCGATGGTGAAGCGTGTCAACGATCCGGACGTCTTCGGTGACCAGCCCATCGTGACGGAGGACGACGAGATCGTGGACATGGAGTGGCGCATCCTGGCGCTTGCCTGCAGAGCCGACATACCCTCCGTCGCCGCAAAGTGCCACTCTCTGGGCGGTCTCTACATCGCCGCCCACATCGACCGATCTTCGTTCTCAGTCTATTCTCAGCTGGGCTCAATCCCCGTTGACGCTTCGGGTGCGCCATACTTCGACGCTGTCGAGCTCTCGCGCACGGCAGACGAGAGCGTATGGCTGCCAAAGGCCGCAGGGTATGCAGTGGTGCGTTCTTCCGATGCGCACAACCTCGACGACGTGGCGCGCGTGTGGACCGAGGCACCGCTCGACGCTTTCACCGTTGCCGGCCTTCGTGCCGCTTTCGCCGCGCGCTCAACGCGCCTTTCGCCGCGGCTGACAACATTCTAGAGGAGGCGACTATGCGACCTGGATTCTGGCAGATAGTTATAATCGTTGCGCTTGTGGCTCTCTTCTTCCACCGTCCGATAATCGCGGTGTTCCGCGCGCTTGCGGGAGGAGCGGACGGCAAAGGTTCGGCGGCAGGCAGTTCCGGCGGGGCACGTGGGGTGAAGGCCGTGCGCTGCTACAACTGCGGCGCGTCGTTGCCGAACGGCTCTCGTTTCTGCAACAAGTGCGGACGCTCGCAGGACGTCATCGATGTATGAGAGGAGACATTGAGCGTTGACGTTCCAGATTGGCGTTTCGCCCGCGAGGTCCTCAAAGGGGGATTGCTAAGCGTAATCATGCCCGTGTTCCGCCTCGCGGATTCGATCGAGGCGAATCTCGCATCTGTGGCAGAATGTCTTGCCGCAGGCGGGATTCCGTTCGAGCTTGTGCCTGTGGACGACGGCAGTGACGATGGAACGGACGCCGCCATCTCTCGTGCGGCGGCCGAGCGCCCCGGGGTGGTACGCCCCGTGCTGCTCGCGAAAAATGCCGGAAAGGGCAATGCCCTGCGCGAGGGATTCCGCGCCGCTCGTGGTTCGTACGTGCTGCTGCTGGACGGCGACCTTGACATTGCGCCGAAGATGCTGCCGAAGTTTTTCGAGTCGATGGTCCGGAACGGCAGCGACGTGGTGGTGGGCTCGAAGCGCCATCCCGAGTCGAATGTGCAGTACCCGTGGCACCGCCGCCTTGCGAGCATGGTGTACTATTCGCTAGTGCGAATTTTCATCGGTCTTCCAGTCACCGACACGCAGACGGGCATGAAGCTCTTCAGGCGGCAGGTGCTCGGCGAGGCGCTCGACCGGATGCTCGTGAAGACATACGCCTTCGATCTAGAACTGCTCGCCATTGCGTGCGGACGCGGCGCAAAGATTTCCGAGGCGCCCGTCGAGATCCGCTTCGGGCAGAAGTTCGGCGCCCTCAAGGCGCGCACCGTGCGCGACATGGTGCACGACACGCTGGCCGTGTTCTACCGCCTGAAGGTGCTGCACTACTACGCAAAGGTGGAGGTGCCGCCGCCGATGGAGGGAACGCCGCTCGTGAGCGTGGTGATCGCCTGCCCAGGCGGCAGCTGGATGCTTGAAGAATGCCTAGTCGCGATGGCTCGCCAGACGTACCGCAGCTTCGAGGTGATAGTTCTGCCCGACGCGGCGGCGGAAGGGCTTGCCTCGGGCAATGAACGCGGCTATCCGCTTTCGGTGATTCCAACGGGCAAGGTGCGTCCAGCAGAGAAGCGCAACGTCGGCATCGCCGCCGCGAAGGGCGAGGTGGTGGCGTTCATAGACGACGACGCATATCCCGAAGAGCATTGGATTGAGAACGCGATCAAGTACTTCAGCGATTCCGAGATCGGCGGTGTGGGAGGTCCTGGCGTGACGCCGCCGGGCGATGGATTCCTCGCGCGCGCCGGCGGACGCGTCTACGAGAGCATTCTCGTTAGCGGCGGCTACCGCTACCGCTACGTTGGTGGAAGGGTGCTGCGCGACGTGGACGACTATCCAAGCTGCAATCTCTTCGTGCGCACGTCGCTTCTCCGCAAGTTCGGCGGCTACCGCACAGACTTCTGGCCTGGCGAGGATACGCTTCTCTGCCGTTCGATCGTGTGCGACGAGCGCCGTCGCATAGTCTATGATCCCTGGACGATTGTGTATCATCATAGGCGTCCGCTGTTTGGTCCGCATCTGCGCCAGCTCGGGCGCTATGCGTTCCACCGCGGCTACTTCGTGAAGCGCTTTCCCGAGAACTCGCTGCATTTCTCCTATTTCGTGCCGACGCTCTTCGTGGTCTATCTGCTGTTGTTGCTGGTGACTATGGCCATAATGCCTTTCTGCATGCCGAATTTCCCGCATGGAGGTCCTGAATGTCTGCTGCCGATAGTTTTCATCCTATGGCAGCCGATGAATCTCTATCTGCTGCTTGTGGCCGTGACAACGTTCAGCTTCAATCCCATCAGGTGGATCGTGACGGCGCTTGGTGTGTTCGCTACGCACGTTTGGTATGGCATTCGTTTCGTGCAGGGACTTTGCGCAAAGAAGGCTCCGTGCGAATACATTGGCCGCGACCACGCGGCGACGGAGTAAGATAAAGAATGGCGGGGGCAAATTGGATATTGGGTATTTGCACATTCAAATGCCCCTCGTCTCACCATATTTGTTGTGTTTGTGATTGAACGTTTTCGTCATATATGATACGATGTTGGAAAAATCTTGACTACAGGTGGAAGGTTTCATGTCCGAGATCGAAAAAAATCTGCAAAGTCTGAATGAAGTCATTGTGGGATCGTCAAGTCCTGCCGTGGCAAAGCTTTTGGCTCGCCTCAAACGGGATGGGCGCGTGGTCAGGCTTGCGCCGCGCTTGTATTCAACGAATAAAACTGATTCCCCGGAGAACATCGTCCGCCGCAACCTCTGGACGATTGTCGGAAAGCTTTGGCCAGGGTCTCGCCTTAGTTATCGGACGGCGTTTGAATACGCGCCACATGAGGGACACGTCTTTCTCGGATACAAGTACACGCGACAGGTGGCGTTGCCGGGGTTGCCGATACATTTCATAT
>JAEEGF010634785.1_pt1 | contig 20676 bp, 10 predicted proteins | sample 9134171 | NCBI WGS metagenome assembly JAEEGF01 (sample SAMN16246542, study PRJNA631951) | gut metagenome | biome: gut microbiome; feature: rumen; material: AP-attached | host: Bos | place: Iran: Karaj | collected 2018-10
TTGAATTTGCAAGATTGTAACAATGATTAATCATTTAAGCCATCTGAGTTATCAGATGGCTTTTTTGATTGCAGAGCTCTTGACGAGGGATTTTCAAGTTTAGTGGACATTCTGCATATATTTAATTATCTCGTCAATCTTAAGATTTCCTCCAAAAATATCCAGTGCACTTCCAACTGTGACATCAAGTTTATCTCTTCCGATTTCCCGAAGTTTTCTGATATCCTCAAGACTTCTTATCCCCCCGGCGTAGGTGACAGGTCTTTTGCCCCATGTTCCGAGGATCTCAGCGACACTCTCTTCTATTCCGTTTTGCATCCCCTCCACATCTGCAGCATGGACCAGGAACTCATCGCAGCTTCCAGAGAGCTCATCCAGGATGGCTTCATCAAGTTTCACATCAGTGAACTTCTGCCACCTGTCGGTTACGATGTAGTAGTCGTCGTCTCTTTTCTTACAGGAAAGATCAAGGACAATTCTCTCCTTCCCCACCGTCTTAACCAGTTTCTTAAGATTGGTACTGCTGATGCGGCCGTTCTTAAATACGAAGGATGTGACGATCACATGTGAGGCTCCTGAATCTATGAAGTCCATGGCGTTCTCATCAGTGATGCCTCCGCCCACCTGTAAAAGTCCCGGAGTCGCTGACAGCGCCTTCATTGCCTCTGCCCTGGTCATCTCGTAGTAGGGACTGTCTATGGGGTTTAATAGGATTATATGCCCACCGGAAAGTCCCAGCTGCCTGTACATTCTGGCATAAAAATCCGCTCCCTTCTTGGAGACGTAGTTCTCGCTGGCTGTGCTGCCCTCGTCCTTCAGGGATGAGCCGACTATCTGTTTGACCTTTCCGTTGTGGATATCAATACATGGTCTGAATTTCATGGTTTATATTCTTTCAGTGGCAGATTTGCAGATATTCCTTTGTTACATTGTCTGACATTCGCCTGTCTTTTTTGTGAATATCTTTATCAGATTACATCTGACATATCGTAGAATCCAGGGCCCTTGCCAGACAGATACTTGGCGGCTTCGATAGCTCCTTTTCCGAAAATGGCTCTTGAATATGCTCTGTGGGAGAGAGTTACAACCTCGTCCTTTCCGGCAAAGATAACATCGTGGTCTCCGACGATCGTTCCGCCTCTTACTGCGGAGATTCCGATCTCCTTCTGCGGACGCTTCTCGCGGCGCTGGCTTCTGTCATAGGTATAATCGAACTCATTGTTCATGGATTCGTTGATGCTGTCAGCGAGAGCCAGAGCAGTTCCTGAAGGAGAATCCAGCTTCTGGTTGTGGTGCTTTTCTACTATCTCGATATCGAAACCTGCTGCTGCAAGTATCGGTGATATATCCTTAAGGACCTTCAGCAGTACATTTACGCCCACTGACATGTTTGCTGATTTGAGTACTGCTACCTTGGTCGAAGTTTCTTTTACCTTAGCAAGCTGCTCCTCTGAGAGGCCTGTGGAGCACAGAACTACTGGAACGCTGTTATCAGCACAGTAATCAAGAAGTCCATCAACTGCTGATGCATTGGAGAAGTCCACGATGACGTCGGCCTTCACATCGCAATCTGAAAGAGCCTTGAAAACCGGGAAATCGTGGGGGACATCGCCAAATGCGTCGATACCGGCGACGATCTCAATCTCTGCGTCGTCCTTTGCAAGTTCTTCTATGGTCCTGCCCATACGGCCGTTGCAGCCGTGCATGATCATCTTTACCATCACTTAACCTCCAGTCCGTAGCGAATCATCTCTTCCCTGAGCTTAGCTTTGTTTGCGTCCTCCATCTCGGTAAGAGGAAGACGAAGAGGGCCTGCTGCAAAGCCTGCCATATTAAGAGCTGCCTTTACAGGAATGGGATTAACCTCTGAGAAAAGAGCCTTTACAAGCGGATAAGCCTTGAACTGGAGCTCTCTTGCTGCAGCGAAGTCGCCGTCGAGACACTTCTGGCAGATCTCGTGTGTCTGTCTGGGTGCAATGTTTGAAAGAACTGAGATAACTCCCAGGCCGCCCACTGACATGATGGGAACGATCTGATCGTCGTCTCCTGAATACAGGTCGATACAGCCCTCAGCCAGGGACATCATCTTGATGGTCTGGGAGATGTTGCCTGTAGCATCCTTTATTCCCACGATGTTCTCATGCTCTTTTGCAAGCTTTACTGCAGTCTCCGGAAGGATGTTGCAGCCTGTTCTTGAAGGCACGTTGTAAAGGATGATCGGAATGCTGATAGCCTCTGCGATTGCTGCAAAGTGAGCAACAAGACCGCCCTGGGTTGCCTTATTGTAGTAGGGAGTTACGGAAAGAACTGCGTCTGCGCCATAGGCCTCAGCCTCTTTTGAAAGCTCGATTGCTGTCTCTGTGCAGTTGGATCCTGTTCCTGCGATTACCGGAACTCTCTTGTTGACCTTCTCGATGCAGAACTTAACAACTTCCATGTGCTCTTTCTCGCTCATGGTGGCTGCCTCACCTGTTGTGCCGCAGACTATGATGGCGTCGGTGCCATTCTCGATCTGGAAGTCGATGAGTCTTGCAAATTCCTCATAATTAACGTCTCCGTTCTCGTAAAACGGTGTTGCAATTGCTACGCCTGCTCCCTTGAATATTGCCATGTTATCCTCCTTAGTGATAAAAAAACGGCTCAAACGCGATGCGGATGAGCCAGTCTCTTCTTTTGATAATACAAAAAGAATTGTTGATAGCTCCCCATCTTTCGATGACAGTCATACAGCTCTTAACTGTATGCCCAAGCACCCCGGCGTCAGCACGCTCAAGGCCTTTCGGCACGTTTACCTTTCGCCGGGATTCATCTGCTGCTGAACATCCGCCCGGTTACTCATTAAACATGCAACCTCTATCTGATTCGTATTTGGTTGTATAAATACTACAGCACGTAAAACACCGTGTCAAGCGCCAAGCACTTTTTCCCATGAAGTGAGCAGTGATGCAATATAATCCGGGGCGGCGGCAAGTCCTTGGCGACACTGCCTGATCCGGGACAGCGACTTAAAATACTACACATATCAAGCAGCTTAGAAATTTATTGTGAATTACATAGGTTTTGGGTCATGTTTTGGTTTTTCGTTCTATATGTCACAAAATGCTTCGAGAATGGGCTATTCATGCACTCTAAGAATTCATTGTGCGCAATCCTTTTGGTCACATATACTCAAATCGAACGAATGACACCCAAAAATCGTTCCCACAAATATGTTTTCTTTAAAAACAAAGATAATTCTATTTTTAATATCGATAGCATATCATCGTTTTTTCGATAGCACCGCTTGTTTTGTGCCATATAGCACTCTTTTAGAAAAAGTGGCCCTATTGTTAAAATATTATTTTGGGTGTCAATCAGCAGAATCTGTAAATACGGCACAAAATCCCCAAGTCCGCCAAAATTAAAGGATGTCTGGACAAAATATATAATACAAAAACAGCTCAACCAACCAGATCAAAGAAAATAGATTAGACAACCAAATCAAGCAACCGTTTTCCCTCTTACAGAACAAAATACCCGGGCTCGCCCTCCTCGATCAGAATCTGGCCTTCACACTTGCTCACCAGCTCGTTCTTAACAGTCTCAATATCCGCTTCCCTGACGCAGATATCAAACTCGACATCAGCGGCGTATCTGGAATCCTTGATGTTAATCCCCTTCTGACCCATATAATACTGAATGGTATTGACCTTGCTGTAATCAACGGTCAGTGTCAGAAGTCGTGAATACGCAAGCTCTCCAACAGTAGCTCCAGCTATACCCACCTGCGCGGCTTGAGTATATGCCCGTACCAGTCCGCCGGTTCCCAGAAGCACTCCGCCGAAGTACCTGGTGACAATGATCAGCACGTTGGTTATTCCGGCGCCATTGATCACTTCCAGTATCGGCTTGCCAGCAGTTCCGGAGGGCTCTCCGTTATCGCTGCACTTAGTTGTCTCGCCGTTTTCTCCTATTACATAGGCATAGCAGTTATGCCTGGCATCCCAGTATTTCTTTGAAATCTCCGCAATCTTCTCCTCGGCCTGCGCAGCACTTTCCACCGGAAATACATTTGCGATGAACCGGGATTTCTTCTCCACGATCTCACCGCTCCCCTGTGAAGTTATGACTTTGATCGAATCTTTTTTACCCATAGTGTGAGTATACCATATTTCTTGCGTTTTCGGGCTGTTCAGGCCGTGGGATTATGCTATAATACTAAGGCTTGAACAAAATAAGACACAATAAGAAAGGAACGACTATGAAAACAAAGTTTTCGGCCTATTTAACAGAGCTGGCTCCGGGACTGAAATCCCTGATCGCAGAGCTTCAAAAGAGCTACGACTACGTCAGCATTCTGGCCACCGACTCCGTGGGATTTTCGATGAGCGCTTCCCAGAGAGTTAAGAGTATCGGCGGCAGCACCATGATGACAGAGAGGGGAAACGTTGTCAGGGTGTACAAAGATGGCCTTTACAGCGAATATTCTTTTAACAGATTCGACCCCGAAAAGGCATCCGAAATGGCAGACAGGATCAGGAAAATCCTGGACGAGCAGCTGGTAGTCCTCAAGGAGACAAAATCTGAAATCTACGACACACCCAAGCTCCCCGACGAGCCCTTAACACTCTTTGAGGAGATGGATGCAGAAGGCGCACCGGAGGACACAGACCTCGACGCTCTCATGCAGAAGCTCCAGAGCTTTTCCGACAAGGCAGTTTCGCTCTCAGATGAGATCATCGACTGCACTCTTTCCGCGAAGACAACCCACGTATGCAAGATGTTTTTGTCAGGGAAAAGAGATCTCAGACAGAGCTACGTATACTCCGAGGGCAGCATTCTGATGATCGGCGCCCGCGATGGAAAGACAGACATGGCACATAACGGAGTATCCGACAGAGACGGCTCTGTGATCTTCGATAAGCTGGGCGACCTTCTGGAAACAACCTACAAGGAGCTTCAGGATAACCTCGGCGCGGAGCACGTTGTTCCCGGCGAGTACGAGATCATAACAACTCCGCTGGTTTCAGGACTTATCGCCCACGAGGCTTTTGGCCACGGCGTTGAGATGGATATGTTTGTTAAAAAGAGAGCACTCGGAGCCGAGTACATCGGAAAGCGCGTGGGCTCTGATCTCGTGACAATGCACGAAGGCGCAAAGTGCGTAAAGGACGTTGCAAGCTATGCTTTTGACGACGAGGGAACGCTGGCAGGTGACGTGATCGAGATCGATAAGGGAATCCTTAAGACTGGCGTCTGCGATGCACTTGCAGCCCTGCGTCTCGGCGTAGAACCCACAGGTAACGGCAAGAGAGAGAACTTCGAGCACAAGGCCTACACCAGAATGACCAACACAATGTTCGACAACGGAGACAGCACCAAGGAAGAGATGATAGCTTCCGTGAAGAAGGGATATCTTTTATCCGGCATGTACTCCGGAATGGAAGACCCGAAGCACTGGGGAATCCAGTGTATCGTTGCAAGGGGCTATGAGATCATCGACGGAAAGCTCACAGGAAAAGTTGTGGCTCCCGTTGTCATGACCGGCTATGTGCCTGACCTTCTTGGCTCCGTATCCATGGTGAGCAGCGACTACATGTCCTTCGGTAACGGCGGCTGCGGCAAAGGCCACAAGGAATGGGTCAAGGTTTCCGACGGCGGCCCGTATCTTAAGGCTGTGGCAAGACTAGGTTGATGGGAGGCAGACGATGACAGACAGAATAATTGAACTACTTAAAAGCTCCGGCGCAGATGCCTGGAGCGTTACAGATACAGTGACCGAGGGCTGGGAGTTTTACTTCATTGGCCACAAGCTGGATCAGAACAGGGTCCGCGACGTGCAGCACATCACTCTTGAGGTTTTCAAAAAGTCTGAGGACGGACAGTTCCTCGGAAGCGCTTCGGAGGAGCTTCCGCCGACAGCAACTGACGACGAGGCAAAAAAGCTGATCGACGACCTCTGCAAGAGAGCCACTTTCGTAAAGAACCCCTACTTCGAACTCAACAAGAAGCAGGTAAGCGTAACCAACAAGGAATACGATCCCAAGCAGATGGCAAAAGACTACATTGAAGCCCTGCAGCAGGTGCCTGAGACAGACACTGAGTACATCAACTCCTACGAGATCTTCGCAGAGTGCAAGACAAGAAGATTTGTGAACTCTGAGGGCATCGATGTTACGGTGACTTACCCCAACTCCATGTGTGAGGTTGTGGTAAACGCCAAGAACGGCGACCACGAGATTGAGCTGTACCGCATGTACACCGCAGGAACCTGCGACAAGGACAATCTGGTAAAAGAAATCTCAGACACCCTGAAGTTTGGTCGTGACAGATTGATCGCAACTCCAACTCCTGCACTTGGAAAGGCAACAATGCTTCTTTCCACCGAGGATGCAAGCCAGATCTATACCTGGGCAGGAACTAAGATGCACGCAAGCTTCAAGTACAGAGGCTACTCAGACTGGGAGATTGGAAAAGAAATCCTGGAAGACGTCAAGGGTGACAAGATCACTCTTAAGGCTCTGAAAGAGCTGCCCAACTCCTCAAAGAATATCGCAGTCGATTCAGAAGGCGCAGAGGCTCATGACATGGACATCATCACAGCCAACGTTCCTCAGAACTACTGGGGCGACTGCCAGTTCAGATATTACACCGGCGTCAAAGACGCCTACATCGCAGGCAACTTCTTTGTAGAAGGCGGCACCAGCACTGAGGCTGAGATCAGGACCGGCAACTACATCGAACCCGTTGAATTCTCAGACTTCAGCGTAGATCCCATCACCGGCGATTTCGCAGGAGAGATCAGACTTGCTTACCTTCACGAAGGCGACAAGGTAACTCCTGTAAGCGGCGGCTCAGTATCCGGCAACCTCGTTGAGCTTATGAAGAACATTAAGCTCTCTAAGGAACTTCGCCAGTACGACAACAGGCTGATGCCCTCCGTGATAAAGCTCGAGAATGTGACTATCGCCGGCGTCGAGTAATTAGGTTATATCCGGCGACAGGCTTCTGGAGGTCAGCGCATATTAAATTGATCACCAAAAGTGAAAACTATGTATCTCACCTATAGTGTTGAGTAATCATGTTATGTCCGGCGACAGACTTCATAGAGATCGGCGTGTATCGCTGGAAATCAAAAAAATTGACTAAATCCGCTCTTTTCCTTGGATTTAGTCAATTTTTTCTGTGGTTTTATGCGATTGTTATGTGTCCGAATTGACTAAGCCGCCATTTTTTCTTTGATTTAGTCAATTTCCCCGATGAAATTCAAAGGAATTTTTGACTAAATCAGAGGTTTTCAGGCCTCTTAGTCAATTTTCGCGCTGATTCATCTACTGATCTATTTATGGATTCATTTGCTGACCCATCCGTTGATTCATCTGATGAATCATCTGCGGACTCATCTACTGAACTATCTGTGGATTCATCTGCTGATTCATCTGACTCATCTGCGGATCAATCTTCCTATCCATCTCATCCATCACTGCTTGGCCTTGAAGGAAGCCCTCTTCCTGAGAGTCGGATCAAGGATCCTCTTTCTGATCCTGAGGCTTGTAGGTGTCACTTCAAGAAGCTCGTCATTGTCGATAAACTCAATGCACTGCTCCAGGGACATGATCCTCGGAGGAACGAGCCTGAGTGCCTCGTCCGAAGCAGAGGTTCTGGTGTTGGTCAGATGCTTGGTCTTGCAGACATTAACCTCGACGTCCTCACTCTTTCCACTGGTTCCGATAACCATTCCGGAGTAAACCTTGTCACCGGTCTTGATAAAGAGCTGTCCTCTGTCCTGAGCATTGAACAGTCCGTAAGCAGTTGCCTCGCCGCCCTCGAATGCGATAACAGAGCCCGTCTTTCTGTAGCTGATATCTCCCTTGTAAGGAGCATATCCGTCAAATATTGTATTGAGGATTCCGTTACCCTTGGTATCGGTCATGAACTCGCCTCTGTAGCCGATGAGTCCGCGGGAAGGAATTAGGAACTCAATCCTTGTGTAACCGCCGTTGCCGGCTCCCATGTTCACAAGCTCGCCCTTTCTCTCACCCAGCTTCTGGATAACGCTTCCTGAGAATTCATCGGGAACGTCGATGTAGCACTTCTCCATGGGCTCAAGCTTCTGGCCATTCTCATCTGTGTGATAGATAACCTCAGCCTTACTTACGGCAAACTCAAATCCCTCGCGGCGCATTGTCTCAATGAGAACCGAAAGGTGAAGCTCACCACGGCCTGAAACCTTGAATGTCTCTGTTGTATCTGTATCCTCAACCCTGAGAGAAACGTCTGTATTGAGCTCCTTGTAAAGTCTGTCACGAAGGTGTCTTGAAGTTACGTACTTACCTTCCTGACCTGCAAGAGGTGAGTCATTTACAATGAAGTTCATTGAAATCGTAGGCTCTGAAATCTTCTGGAAAGGAATTGCCACCTGGTTGTCCACGGAGCAAAGTGTATCACCGATCTTGAGGTTCTCGATACCGGAAATGGCAACGATGGAACCAATCTTTGCTTCCTGAACCTCTACTCTTCCAAGTCCGTCAAACTCATAAAGCTTTCCGATCTTTGTCTTGATCTGTCTGTCAGGCTCGTGATGGTTTACAACCACAACTTCCTGATTCACCTTAACAACACCGTTGTCTACCTTGCCGACACCGATACGGCCGACATACTCGTTGTAGTCGATGGTGCTTATAAGAACCTGAGTGCTGCTGTCAGGGTCGCCAACAGGAGCGGGTATATAGTTGATGATCGTATCAAGAAGGGGCTTCATGTCTGTTCCGGTCTCATCAAGGGAAAGAGATGAAGTTCCTGCTTTGGCTGATGCAAAAACAAACGGGCAATCCAGCTGCTTGTCATCGGCGCCAAGATCCATAAGAAGCTCCAACACCTCGTCGATAACGTCATTGGGCCTTGCCTCAGGTCTGTCGATCTTGTTGATGCAGACAATAACGGGAAGTCCCAGGTCCATAGCCTTTCCAAGCACGAACTTTGTCTGGGGCATGGGTCCCTCAAAGGCATCCACCACCAGGATAACGCCGTTTACCATCTTAAGCACACGCTCAACCTCGCCGCCGAAATCAGCATGGCCGGGTGTGTCGATGATATTGATCTTGATATCTTTATAAGTGATGGCGGTGTTCTTGGACATGATCGTGATTCCACGCTCACGCTCGATATCTCCTGAGTCCATTACACGCTCAACAACATCTGCGCCTTCACGGAAGATTCCGCTCTGTCTCAAAAGTCCGTCCACCAGGGTTGTCTTGCCGTGGTCAACGTGTGCTATGATCGCTACGTTTCTTACATCATTTCTGGTCTGTCTCATAATTACTCCTTAAAGCTTGCGCTTAATACAAAAGAACTGTTTCCTTATTATAATATATTCACTCTGTTTTCAAACTAACGTAGTATAGCACGCGTCTTTTCATTCTTCAACCAAAAATTTTATTAACCTGACAACGGGGACGGTTCTCTTTGATTGGCAATCAAAGAGAACCGTCCCCGTTGTCACAAAATGCGATTCACTCGCATCCCGGCCGCCTACATTTTTACTTTATGAACTTATCCGTATGATACTCATCCGCCAAACAAACTGCTAAGGAGTTTCTTCAGACTGAAGGTTGTAATGCTTAGGGTTGTTCTCTTGCTTCCGGCGAAGGCCATCTCGTTCCTTGTGTCATTGGTTCCGTTTATGATGATCATTGCCTTGCCCTTATTGATGTTGTTGCGATATTCAACATCATAGTCCTTTCCTTCTTCGAGAACCACATAGTTCTTTCCTATCTTGTAGTCAACAACTATGGTACCGTACTTTTCATTGGTTTCAGGATCTATGTCGGTAACATATCTCGGGTATCCGTTAAACGGAATGGACGAAAGCTTCTTGTTGGACTTATTAGCAGGATTATAACCGGCGCCATAGATCGTTATTCTTGCCTTGCTCAGGTCATAGACCTTATCTGCCTTCTGCCGTATTACATCATAACTGCCCTGATCCATTAATACTAATCTGCCGGAATAATTGCCCTTTGCTTCAATCACAACCGCAATGTTTACCTTATCAACGCCTTCAGGAAGGGTCAGCTTATTCTTTGACGTGATCTCGCGATATTCACCATCTTCTTTCACAAAGTACTTCACTGTGTAGTTGGAAGCAGCCAGCGTACTTCCGTTTTGTGTAACTACCGGCACCGAATAATAGGTACCTGCTTTTCCGGTGTAGGCAACGTCAGGAGTGTATACATCAAAGTCATCTGCAGGCATTCCTCCGCCTTTAGATATCTCTTTTGCAAGTATCGTAAAGACATTTACCTTCGCCGTCTTGGTATTCTTGATAGCCGGCGTCCCCTTGTAATTTCCAAGGAACGTTATCGAGTACTCTGCAGGCTTGCCTTCCTTGCTGACAGCCTTGTTGTTTGTATAAGTAACTTTGTAGTCGGTGCCCTCAGTTAACTTTTCTGCCATACTTCCATTGGCACTGACGCATTTTACCTCAAGGTCATCGCCCAGAGTAACTCCGCCGGCCACGAAGTAATAATTCTTTTTGCTTATTTCTTCCTGATTGACATTGATACTTACGTTACCGCTGCCAGCTTTTACAACCAGAGGCTTTACGGTTATTGCCTTTGATACGTTTCCGGAGTACTGGCCCGTTCCCACTATGGTTATGGTCTTTTTACCTGCACTCAGAACATCCGAAGGATAAGTGATGATATAACCGCCTTCGAGAGGTGTCTTGCTCTTGTCTGCAGAGTCATATACCGTGATGAGCGCAGCAAGCTTTGCCTGCATTTCAGCCTCTGTCGCAAACGGATCAAAATATACGGCTGTCTTTGTATCTACAGCTACAGCAAACTTCTTAAGCTCTGCCTTAGTCTCTTTTACATGGACAGGTACTTTAACAGTTCCGGCATAGTTACCTTTTCCGGTAACTGTAAGTTCATTATCACCTGCCGTCGTATAAGGCTTGCCGCCCATCGGGTCAGTTACAGTAAAGTCTTTTGCAGCCAGCTTCTTTGAGCCATAGGTAATGACAGGAACTGTGGCTTTCTGTCCTACAGCAATGTTTATGGTTCCAACTTCTATCTCAGGATCTTTGCCATGCTCATCTCCAAGACTCTTAGGCTGAATGGTAAATGTCAGGACCTTGGAATCGGAAAGATTTCCCTTGCCCTTAACGGTAGCTTTTCCGCCTGCTATAACGGCTCCGGTCTTCTTGTCATACGCAACATTTATATTTCCTGAGTAGGTGACAGTGTAGTCAACGCCTTTAGTCATCAGCTCGCCGTTTTTATACACTTCAACCTCAGGCATGAGCTTTTCGCCTGTGTATACAAGATTATCAGGATCGACATCGTCACTGAATTTTACCAGCACTCCATCTGTTGAGACAGTGACAATCAGGCTGTAATCATAATAGTTATTTCCACCGGCTACCGGTATCGTAATTGTTGCTTCCGCGCCGGGATTCTGCGCCGTTGTGCTGTATATAAGAAGAGTTCCCTCCAATGCAGGGCTGTTTTCTACGATCAGCTGCGGAACTGCTCCGCCGATGGTGATGCTGTCACCTTTGTAGCTCTGGCCTTCCGAAAGTGCCGGAAGCTGCAGTTCTTTCTTCGTTGTTGCTATCTTGTTAAGCACGGTATCCTTGATCTTAACATCAGCATGAACCGCTTTGGCAATGCTGAAATCAGCTGTTGCCGTACCTTCCTGATACTGACTGGTTGCAGATACCGTTGCTCTTACTGTATAGTCGTCCACTTGTGTCGGAACCGTCTCAGTATATGTGGCATCATCTGCATCCTTTACCTTGTACTCATACTTAACCGTTCCGCCGCCGGGATTGCTGCCCTCAGTGATATAAGGAGCATTTGGCGTATCACCATAGGTCCAGCCTTCGATAACAACCACAGGATTTATGCTCTGAACCCAATGTGCTTTAAGCTGCAGATCCCCGGTGACAGGTGTGGCAAAATCATAACGCTCATCATTAAGGAACCATCCGTCAAAGATGCAGCCATCTTTTTCAGGATCAGCGGGCTTTATAGCTTTCTCTGAGTCGTTAACGGTCTGCGCACTTACTGCGCTTCCGCCGTCTGAATCAAATGTAACAGACCAGGTCGGAGCATAATAATACTTAATATCATCAATCCTAATCTCGTGATAGTTGATAGGAGGATCACAGGTGGAAATCCGGATACTGTCAATATTTGATGTATCTGCAGGTAATCCTTCTGCCAGCACAAATCCGGTAAATATCACATCGCAGGTATTATCCTTAGGATGAACTTTCAGCACAAGACCATCCCAGCTGTCGGGTTCAAAAAAGTTCATGATCCGGGTTTCTTCTGATACACGGCCATAATACAACTTGTTGTAATTGGCCACTATTCCTATATCTGTGCCGTCTTCCCCCGAAAGGCTTATCAGAATTTCGTCACCTCGATACGGATGCTCTACATGCATCGAGACTTCAAGAACCCATTCCCTGCTTCTGTCGACCATTTCGGAAATGTCGATTCGCTGTTCACTGACATTTCCTCCTGATGCCTGCATTTGGAGCACCGTTCCAATAGCATTATGCAGGTCAATAACGCACTGATTCTCATCGCCGTTTCCGGATAATGTCTGATAAAGCGGCCACAAAGGCTGCCCCGGGGCATTGACATATGTTCCTTCATCGTATATGTCAAATCCCTCATAATAGTAAACATCATAAGGAATATCTACCGTGATCACATTGCTCATAAGTCCCTTGTTTTCAACAACAATGTGAACATAGTGGTTTCCTGTTGTTATATCTTTACAGCTGATAGTGTTAAGTCCTGCTGTTACAGTACCCCTTCCTGTACTGCCAAGCTTAATGTCCTTTGCGGCAGGAGCTGTTTCGCTATCAGTTACCTTATAGTAATATCTTCCGCTTGCGCTTGACTTGAACTTAACCAATGCGTCCGCTGCATCAGCACGCCATACGTTTGCACCTTTGATGACAGGCGCCTGTGTCGGCGCATCCTCGGAAGCTGATGCTCCGATGACGCCTTCATCCCTTGCTGTGCCCTCATAATATGAAGTAACCTTTGCCGACTCATCAGGAGCAGTGAGGTCTTCAAGTCCTGTTATTTTACTGCCATCGTAATATCCCATGAAGACAGAATTCAGATCGTCCGTGTAACTAAAGTAAGTAGCTGTGCCGCCATCTGCTGCAGGCCCCGAAGAAACGACTGGAACATAGTAATCATGACAGCCGGCGGTCTTTTCACTTATATCGGGGTACATAAACAGACTGCTGTAATCGTCTGAGCCAAGTCGTACTGAATCATATACATATGATCCGGCTGTCCTATACTCAATATCCTGGCAGCTCTCATCAATATCCCGCGCCTCAGGTAATATTTCACCATACACGCAGTTTCTGAAAAATACCCCTCCATCGCTTCTGAAGTTAGAAACATCCAGCCTTCTTACAGATGTCCCGTCATCCCGGTAATTGTCAGTTATTATACTGTTCACAGCGAGTAGTTTATCTCTTTCTCCTGCCAGATATACTGCTGAGTTTCCACCTAAGCCCGCACTGATAAACTTTGAAATATTTCCCGTTATCGTAGAATTCATCATATAGGTCTTGAGAGATACCACGTTCTCCCCTCTGAAGGAACCAATGGCTGATGTGGCTCCCACCGCGGAATTATTAGTGATCACGGTATTATTGACATAAAGTTTGCCCGATGCCATTACAGCTCCGGCTCCGTATTCACCTCTTCCCCTGTTTTCTGTAACAGAGCAGTTATCCAGAACACAGACGCATCCCGCGTCATAAGAGCTTCCTATTCTCAGTCCACCCGCAGCGTTAGTTTCAGTTCCCGAAACATTTCGATATACAATACAATCCTTTAAAAGAGCTTTTGAATTATTCTCGGTTAAAAGACCCGTCTGAGAACGTGTCAGTGTGACATTATCAAGAGTGATAAAAGATCTGCTTCCACCATATATTGCGCCGACGGCTCCACTTCCGCCGCCGCCCATGATTGTCATATTGCTGATAGAAACATTCGCATTTGAAGGAACTTTAAATACACGATAGCCACTGGAAAATTTAGCAAGCGCTCCATCCTCATCTACAAAGGGATACAATACGCTGACAGTCTTTCCTCTTCCATCAATGGATGTGCCATCCGGAATCTCAATCTCATTTGCAACAACGATCTCAGCCACGCTGTCATCTGCCAGTTTGTTATTCAGCTCCTCAAGGGTACTTACCGCATCGAAAGATGCAGGTACCGTGTAGTACTGCATATTGTCGTACTGCGCCATGTATATCCCGGCAGTATTTCCTCTGTTTCCGGGAGATATCCACAGCTGGGTTGCATGCGCGAGATTCCCCTTGATCCCAGCGCCAATCATCTCTCCATCCAGGTATACATCGTAGACGTTAAGGTATGGATATGCATGAATCGTCACATGGTACCATTCTCCTGCTGTTATATCTGCAAGTCTTTGACCGGCAGGTCCTTTGGCATCATAAATCGTGTCACCATTGATGTGGATGCCATTCGCATTATTATCAAACTCGGCAATAAACAGATACAGCTGATTTCCCACATGACTATCCGGAGCACATATGTCGCTTTCAAAGATCCAGTCACTGTTTACATCCCTCATACTGAGAGGAAGATCAACAAGATGATCCGTTCCCCATGCATATTGCCCTCGTGAGGACTCAATCTGCAGGATTTTTCCCTTGTCACTGTCTATAACTCTCTGGTATTCACTGCCTCTTCCGTCATACTTCTGCCACCATGGCGAAAGGTCGCCGCCGGCTATGGTCGTGCCCTCAGGATAACTCTCAAAATCCTCATGATAATATGCATCACAGGGCATGCCTATGGTGTGCACATCGCTCAGCCGTCCGAATTCGTCTTCAACAACGATATAAACGTACCGTTCACCTGCACTGAGCCCGGATACGGAATTTATTTTATTCATGCCCGCCGATGCTTCGCCTGTCCCGTCCTTATGCTCTTTAACATATTCAGACTCAGGAGCCACAAGGCTGTCGGTTACCAGGTAATAATATGTTCCGGCAGAATCAGAACAAAACTTAATTGCAGCATTCTCAGCATCTGTTCTCCAGACGCTCTCTCCCGTAACAGCAGGAGCGTTATCAAACAGAGCCAGCTCGTTACCCACCATGTCAACATAGCGGCCGTTGTCATCGCTGAAGAACACGCCTTCAGGAATTTCAAAGTCGCTTCCGCCCTCTGTGATTATCCGATATTCATCAATGTTTCCCGAATAGCCTACGCCGATTTGTGATTCCGGATCCAGTTGTCCTGAAATTGTAATCCTGCTTTCATCTGACGCGCCAAAGCATATATTGGAATCATCACCATCTCCACAATCATTGTCTTTAATGATTACTTTTCCATTAAGACTAAGCGCACTTCCATTGCCATAATCTGTATCTTCCCAGTAGATTCCGCCTCCGGCCGCTGCTTCTGTAGCGTGGTTTCCAATTATCTCTCCACCGGTAATTATGACAGTACCCTTAGACCAGATACCACCGCCGAAATCTGCCGTGTTGCCTATTATCTTTCCGCCGGCCATATGCATGGTAGCTTCGGCGCTTGTGATCGACACACCGCCACCGCCGACATGAGTATTTCCGGCATCATTATTAATGATCGCTCCACCATTAAAGTAGAAATCTGTCTTGACAGCCAGGATAACGCCTCCGGTGTAGGCATCGTAACCGCTATTGCCATAGATAGTTCCACCATTCATGGTAAAGGTCTTACCCGCTTTTACAGCTGACGCACCTCCGGTGATTATTCCACCCGTTATAGCTATCTCCGTGTCGGAATCGGGAAGTCTGTATGTATATTTTGTTGATTCATCATCATTTTTGTGCTCACTGTAAGGATCACTGTCCATAATGGTTAAAGAAGAAGTATACCCCACATCAAAAACAGCTCTGTCAGAGCATCCCTCGATCACATGGCCATTAAGATCCACCGTTACACTTCCGCTGACCGGAATGTATTGCCAGGCATCTTTATACTTCAGATCATCAACAAGCTTATAATGACCGGACCGCATACATACGCCAGCAAGTTCCTCCCAGGTGCTTATCTCAACCACCCCGGTATCAAGCAAAGCAGTCGATTCTTCGTCCGAAACAGCTTCAGGATCCTCTTCGACGACTTCTTCCTCGGCGTCAGTCTCCTCGCTCTCAGTTTCAGTGTCATCCTCGTACTCGTCATCGGAGCCGGCTTCTTCACTTTCTTCTCCGTCTTCGATCTCTTCAGGCTCTGCTTCATCCTGAGCGTCATACTCCGCCTCATCAGCAGTCTCGTCAGGCGCAGTGATCTCTTTTTCGTCAAAAGAGCTTTCATCGTCGCCGGCAACTGTCAAAATGGCCGAGTCATCCGTAACCTCTGCAGCAAAAGAAGTCACCGGCGCAGAAAGTGCCAGTATCGCTGATAATCCGATCGCTGCAATCCTCTTAAATAGTTTTTTGCTGATCATAGGCTGTCTCCTTGCAATTAATTACCCCGTATACTGTGATACCCTTTTACCCCTCAAATCCGCATAAAATCTACAGATGAAGTGGTTCTTTTATTGTATCATGCAGCAGTTTGTCAATGGGATTTCCTCATTAAATTTTATTTCTCTTTAACACATTGTTAATGCAATTTTTATTCAATCCGGAAAGCTGTTGAAAACGGCCTCCCAACTACCATCTGTACCGACAATCAAATAATTAAATTAGCCAATATTAATACATTTTTAATAACCCTTTCTCAGTAAAAGGTGTACTATATAACGGATGTATTCGTATAAACGAGGAGGAAAGTTATGAAAAAGAACATCGTTACATTATTATTATCAGCAGCAGTAATTGCTACACTTGTTGGATGCGGAAGCAGCGACGCAGGCACAGCTCCTGCCGGTGTTGAAAAAGAAAGCATCACGGCTGCGAAAGAAGAGCCTGCAAAGGAAGCTGCAGCAGAAGAAAAGAGCGAAGCTGAAAATGTCGGGGAGACAACATCAGAAAATACAGCGCCTGAAGGCGAGGTAGACGTTGTCCTTGACGAGGGCATAGAAAAATACGAAGGCAGCTGGCACGAAGAGATCGCCGGCAGGGGCTCTATGGAGATCGGCCCCATGGGCGACGGCAAGTACTACATCGAAGTCAACTGGGGAAGCAGTGCTTTCGAAATGGCAGCATGGCGCTTCACAGCTTTATACGACTATGAATCAGGCAATCTTACCTATGATGACGGTTCCTATCAGGTGATCACCTTTGACGAGAGCGGGAACGAGACCGTGACCGATGAAAAGAGTGTTCACGGCGTTCTTCACTTAAACGACGAAGGCAAGATCGAATGGACAGACAGTGCCTATGATTCTGACGAACCCTCTGTATTTATAAAGTAACAGGTATTTGCAAAAACTATTTAAGAAACGAGTAACCAAAGTAACGCTGATCAGTATGTTTTATGATTGGCAATATCCCGTACAAATCAGGAGAAGGAGTTAACCATGAATGATAACCGTTATGTATGCTCTATGCTGGCAATCTACACCGAATTCAGCAATATGGATGACGCAATATCAGGTAAGACCAAGACCGGAACAACCAGCTATAAAAAGACTTCCGGCAGTCAGGATCTGAAAAAACAGTACGAGTTCTCCAAAGCAGCTGCAGGCGGAGAAGTGGTTCATGACAAGTCTATCAGCGGACTCCTTAGAGCTGCATATCTTCTGATCAGCGCCAAGGGGCTCAATCCCATGGAATACGCAGAATTGATCAAGGATAGAATGCCTAAGGTCGAAATGCAAAAGGGTACTATCAACAATAACGAGACAGTATCTTATACAATGAACCGAGCCATCCGTATGAACGGAGTTTTCAGCTTCCTGGAAGAAAAGGGCTTATTGGATCAAAGCCTTCTCCAAAAGATTAAAAAGAAGAACCATGCGGCCGCCGTTAAGTCTCTGTTCAGCAAGCGTGAAACGGTAAGAAATCTTGCTGAATTTGAAGGAAGCTACGTCAAAGAGCGTATGGATAAAGCCAATTCACCTTTTCTTTTAATACAAAAATACGCAGATGCGTATGAAGAACCCAAGTCCATGAAAAAGGGCAAGATAACGCTGGAAGAGGGCGTATTTCTTGAGACAAAGGAGATAGGCGGCAGGAAATACAAGATCATCAGAAGCAAAAAATCCTCTTCCATAATGGACGAAAACGGATACGTGATCACTCGCAAAACAAAAAAAGCATTCGATAATCTGCTCAAGTCAATTAAGACATCAGGCGCTTTTATTGAGCAGGCCAAGAAAGAAGAAAAGAAAGAAGAACTCTTAACCTTAAAGAGTCTCCATGATGAGCTTCAAAAGAATGCTATACGTGGTGATTCCATCACAAGAGAAGAGGAACTCCAGAAGAACGCCATTCGCGGCGATTCCATCACAAGAGAAGAGAAACTCCAGAAGAACGCCATTCGCGGCGATTCCATCACAAGCAAAGAGACGCTTCAGAAGAATATCCTGTCTGCCGATCAGCCTGAGCAGTCCCTGGTTGCTCCTTCTGCAGGCCAGGTTGCTAATAACAAAAACGCACTTCCTGTGGGAACACAGTGCTTTGAGGTATGCTTTGAAGTCGCAGATTCCATAACCGGAAGCCAGAAAACCGATTTCTCTTTTGTTGTGCCCGGCAATGCCGATGGCATAAAGATCTCTCTCCAGTTCCTTGAGGAGATGCTGAATGTTCTGGATGGCAAGGACTCTTCCGATAAGGCTATCGTAGCCCGCGATCAGCTGGCACAGAACAAAGCTTTCTCAGAACTGCTCGGTGCGCATGAAAAAGAGCAGCTCAAGAGCGGCAATATTACAGGAATATCAATAATCGGCGGAAAGATTGATAAAGACGGTCTTTTTGCAGGAAAGAAGACAAAGAGCTTTGTTTTCAGCCGCGGTATTCTTGAACAGATGAAAAAAGAAATTCTGAACAAGGCTGATTCCGTAAACGCCGGAGCAGGTTCAAAAGCAAAAGAACTGAAGGCAGACAATAAGATGGCTCTGCCCAAGGGCGAGAATGTCATGCCGGAACACATCCAGGATAACTACGTAAGTAATCTGCAAAGAACTGACGCCATCATCAGGGAAAGCGTAAAAGAAAACACAGAGATTCCCACCGATATGGTTAGTGAAGGCGGAGATTTATATATAAACTTTACGCCGGATTATCTTATTAAAAATCTTAAAGCAGTAAGACGCGAACTTATGAACAAGGGCGTCAAGCAGACAAAGCTGTTTAAGAAAAAAGCCAAAGATGAAGGCTTCAAAGAAGGCAGCGCTGAATGGAATGACTTCTTCCAGAAGGATGGCGGAAAAGAATATCAGGACATGGCATCGGCACTGAATTTGCTCATCTTTATGCTGGAAGAATGTACTGATATTACTGCAATGGACGAGAACTATGTTGAGAATCTCAATCAGGCATTCAAAAATCTTAATACAGCTTCCGCCAAATATATGGAAACCCATAAGGGAATCAAGCGCTACTTTGGTATGTACGGAGCAATAACTGATTCAGGAAATTTCCGAAGGGAAATAGCCAACCAGCTTGTGCTCAATACAGGCACCTATCAGGACATGATGATGAGGTTCATCGCTGACCCTAATAAAGACAAAATAAAAATACAAGACGGCGATTTTGAGAATTCTGTCGAGCTGAAACAAAGAACCAAAGATGCGGATCAGGTATTCGAACTTAGAAGCAGGTATGTAGAAAATGTGTCAACGCACCTTATTCTGTTAGGCTCGGAAAAAGATCTGGTTATGAGGATCGCTGCCGACGACGCACTGATGGAACAGAATTGTACCAATTTTGTCAGGAGTTCTTCAGATGTCATTACACTGGCGAAAATGTATGTTGCAATAAGTGCATTAAAAGACATGAATAAGGCCGGCTCCGACTGGGCAAAAGTTGTGGAATTACATAATACAGCCAGTGGAAAAGAACTACTGCAAAAAGCGAGAAATCTCATCCAAAACAAGTTATTTAAGGCCTATATGAAATCGAAAGATGCTTCATTTGCAGGATGGGCCGAGTTAGAAAAGAACCCTAATGCTCAGCTGTCTTCAAAAGCTATCGGCAAGACCAAGAAGACCAAGAATACTCGTTCTATTATGGAGCCGATGCTCAATCAGCAGCAGGGAATGGTTATGAATAACACCGAAATGAACCAGAGCCCTATGATGGTCAACCCGGTGACTGTTTCCAAAAAAGAAATGAACACTAACTGAAATGAATTTCATACGTAACTAAAAGACCGGCCCCAATACGATTCGTATTGGGGCCGGTTTTTGCTTACAGCCCTAATAATTCTTTCAGGTATTTTTTCAGGCTGGATGCCGTGATGCTGAAGGTCGTTCTCTTGCTTCCTGCAAAAGCAATCTGATTATCGTTTAGCTGGTTGGTGCCATTTATTATGACAACAGCCTTGCCTTTGTTGATATTGTTGCGGTATTCAATATCATAGTCTGTTCCCTCTTCGAGAACCACATAGTTCTTCCCTATCTTGTAGTCAACTATAATTGTTCCGTATGCCGCACCGGTTTCAGGATCTATGTCCGAAACCTTTCTCGGATATCCGTTGAACGGTATGCCGGAAAGCTTCTTGTTGGACTTGTTTGCAGGGT
>JAEEGF011169006.1_pt1 | contig 20673 bp, 14 predicted proteins | sample 9134171 | NCBI WGS metagenome assembly JAEEGF01 (sample SAMN16246542, study PRJNA631951) | gut metagenome | biome: gut microbiome; feature: rumen; material: AP-attached | host: Bos | place: Iran: Karaj | collected 2018-10
ACCAGTCCGAAGATGCCTAATATTATCCAGCGCATCTTCAGCAGTTGCCTAGCAAACTGTGCGAACAACTCATTAATCCTTTCAATCTTCATAACATATTATTTTATAGTTTTCAAAAACGAACAATGTTCCAATTTGTTCATAAAAAAAAGAAGACCCGCATTGCTGCGAGTCTTCTCTGTCTTCTCTGCCGAAGCATTCCTATTTATTCTTAACCTTTTCATTTGTTGTAAAATTTCCGACTGCAAAGGTATGGCGGAAAAATGACACCGGCAATACCTAAAAATGGCTATTTTTATTGATCAGTGCACGCCAGCCTGTAAACTCAAACTGGATGTAGTCCTCGATGGCACGCTTAATCTCGTGGGCGGAGAGTTCGTGCTTGATGACCTCTGAGATGAAACCGAACATCCACACCATGTGGACATGATAGGTGAACGGTGTGCGGATGCCACTGAAACCAGGATACTTGCGCTTGAACTCATCCATAAACTCCAAGACCAAATGCGTACACTCCTCAGTATACTCGTCGATATAGTTCTCGAGTGATGACCCCTGCGACTGATAGAGCAGCAGTTTGAGTTCGTCGCGATGGTTGTTGATGAGCCGCAAATAGGATTGCACGTGGTCGGCCAGCATGTCGTCGCTTTCGCCAAGGGCATAGCACACAAACTGGTCCTGGTCGTTCACGTTGTGGTGCTCGTGCATCATCTGCTTCAACTCAGTGATGAGCGGTCTTACGATATGACGAAACAACTCATCCTTGCTCTTGAAATAATTGTAGATATTGCTCACACCGATGCCTGCACCCTTGGCAATGTCGCGCATGGAGGCCTTGGCATAGCCGTCTTTCAGAAACACCTGCTTGGCAATCTCTGCTATATGCTCGCGCGTATAATCCTTTTTTACTTGCATAGCCTGATGGTTAAAAAACGAGCATCGTTTCGAATTGTCTGCAAAAAAAGAGGCACCGCACCTCTGCGATTCCTCCTGATTTTTACCTTGACAATCTGATGTCTGCTGTTCTTTGTCATGATCGATTCCATTTCTCGACTGCAAAGATACGGCGATAAAACGAGGTGCGCAACACCTAAAACGCGGTATTTTAAGCATTGCGCACCTGCAAAATCCTGAATAAAAGGTTAATCAGAAGTAGGTATTAAAACGTAACAAATGCCGCCCCCAGTCCTCTTAGAAACTGAAGAATCCGAAGAAGTAGATGACGGCAGCCCAGGTGGTGCTGGTCATGTTCCTTACGTTGCCTATCTGGCGGCCGTCCTTGTAGATGTCGCCATTGGAGCGCACGTCGCCGGCCTTTCTTCCGTCGATATACACCTCACCGTTAGAGCGTATGTCGCCAGCCTTGCGCCCACTCTTGTATACCTCGCCGGAGCGTACTTGCCCCATGCTGCGTCCGCTGACGTAGATGTCGCCGTTGCTTTGAATCCTTCCCGCTTCACGTCCTTGGATGAACACCGTGCCGTCGGGCTTGACAAAGCCTACCTGACGGCCACTTGCCCACAGTTCCATGTTGCGCTGTTGCTGTTGTGCTGCCGTCGAGGTGCTGGCACTGGTGGATGTGCTGGTGGTCACGGGGTAGGTGGTAGAGCGGGTGGATGCGCCCGAAGATGTGCTGGTGGATGTGCCGGTAGTCACGGGATAGGTGGCGGTGCCGGTGGATGTTCTGGTGGTGGTGCCGGTGGATGAGCCGGTAGTGGTGGTGCCGTTGGCGCTTGACATGGCACCGATGACACTGCCCACCGTACTTGCCGCGCCGATGACGCTGCCCACGGTGCCGGCGGTGCTGAGCACGTCGCCCACAGTGCCCGAGGCTCCTGCCACATTGCCGATGACACTGCCTGTTCCTGTTACGGCTCCGATGATGCTGCCTATGCCGTAGAGTGAGTTGCCTTGTGTGCCGCAGCCGGTGAGCGTGGCGGCGGCAAGCATGATAACAAAGATGTTTTTGTGTTTCTTATTCATGATGAAAAGCAATTAATAGTTTATATTCAAGCAAAGCCTAATCTTCAATTATCCATTATCATTTTTCGATGTTCAGTCGGCCGAAGCCTGCTTGGCTCTTCACGATATACACCCCTTGTGGCAGGTGGCGTGTGGCATTCTTGCCTTGAGCGATGATGGCACCGCTGAGGGTGTAGACAGTGACATCGTTGTTCTCAATGTCGCTGACAGCGATGGTGGGGATATCGGTGGTGGCGCTTGCCGTATTGCTCAGTGCCGATTCCAGTTTCTCGTCGCCATAGAGCAGGGTGAGCTGGATGTGGTGCTCACCGTCGCTCAGCGGGCCTAAGAGATATCCGCTGCGCTTGCCGTCGATGGTGGTAAAGAGGCTGTTGTCCACATACACATTGTATCCTGTCACCTCCATGGCATCTTCGCCCAGTTGGGTAAACGTCACGTCATCGGCCATGAGCATGAAGGCATCGGTTTCTGAGGTGATGTCGCGGATGGCGAAATAGGTGGTGCCCATGGGCAGTGTCACGGTGATGCGTGTCCATTCGTCTGTGCTGCTCAGCCTGTGGGTGTCGCCCAGTTTCGTGAAGTCGGCGGGCGCATTTCCTGTGGTGGAGTAGAGCACTTCTACCTGCGCGTTGGGATAGTATTCGTTCATGGTCTTCGCATAGAGTGTCACTGTCTGCGGTATGCCAGGCAGAAGCGGTGAGATGAGCCAGTTGTCTTGGTCGAGCACTTGGTTGTTGTCGGGGTTCACCGAATAGATGGTGGCGGCATACTGGCTGCCCGAACGTGGGGTGAGCGACGGCACCTGAGAGGTGGCGTCGGCAACGAGGGCGTTGGGCTTGAAGATGATGAACGAGAAGGCAGTGCCCTGACCCGGGTAGTTGATGCTGCTGAAGAGGCCGCCAGCCAGACCGCCGTCGCCGTCGTGGTTGGTCCATGGGGCGAAGTCGGTGAGCCACGGGGTGTAGCCCTCGAAGTCGTCGGTGATGGTGTGCAGTGCTTTCACCTCTCCCTGCGGATTGGTCCAGTTCAGGTTCACATACTGGCCGTCGCCGCTTCCGGTCAGGTCGCTGATGGCGGTTGTGGGATAGTTGCCGATGATGATGTCTTCGGTGGTCTTGTTGTTATCGGGATTCTGGTCGGTGTCATAGATGACCTCGGCGGTGAGCAGCGCCTCGCCTGTCATGGTGATGTCGGGACGGAAGGTGAAGTGGTGCTCGTTGTGTTCGCCCAGTTTGATTTGTGAACCCGATGCCTCTCCCAGTAGTGTCTCCGTGCTGCCGCGCAGCAAGGTGAGTTTCACGGAGTAGTCGCCGATGAGCGACTCGCCCAGGTTGCTCACCGTCACATTGATGTCGGCCTGCTGTCCAGCGAGGAATGTCGATGGTGCCTCGGTGGTGACGGCGATGTCGTCGCCCACGTCGTTGAGCAGGATGAAATCATCGAAGCCCACGGAAGTGCGTGCTTTGGTGGCAGTGGCGAGGAAACGGATGATGACATAGTCGTCGCCGGTATATCCGGCGAGGTCGACACTCGCTTGCAGCCAATTGCCGTCGGGATTGATAGTTGCCATGTCATATACAGCCACGTCGTCGATGGTGCCTTGCTGGGCACGGTCTACCTGCACGGTAAGCGTGGCGGTGCTGTTGTGTGAACTGTAGTACTTGAAGAAGAGTTTCGGGTTGTTGTTGCCCTTGAGCGATATCTTGCGCGTACCCACGACGGCTTTGTCGTTGGCAGCCTGTGTGATAAACATCATCGAACCGCCGTCGCCGTCGGCGCTGTTCCCGCTGAGTCCCCAATTGGTGTCGCCTTCTACGGGCGTGGCCCACCAGAATTGTGAGCCGTGGATTTTCTGGTCAGCGAATGACTCTTCGAGGGGGATGCCCACGGGGTCGCCTTTGATCATGTGACCGAGGGTGGCGTCGCTCTCGCTGTCGTCATTGCCTTGTGCCGTCACGGCGAGGTAGAACCATGCCGGGGCACCGCCAAGATCCACCGCGGTGGTATATGACGTGCCTGTCAGCGTGGAGAGTTTATCGGCTATCTTGTTGTTCTCCACCGTGTAGACACTGTTCTTTACCTGACTCACGTCCACGTATCCACCGTGCCTTCCCACGGGGGAGTTCTCCCAACTGATGGTCACGGTGCCGTTGCCATTGTCCACCAGTTGCGCATAGAGCGGACTCTCTGGTTGGTCGATGCCGATAAATACGCTGGTTGTGGCTGTCTCGCCGAGGCCCGCTTCGTTGGCGGCACGCACGGTGTAGGTGGCCATGCCGTTCACCGTGACGCTTTCGTCGGTGAACGAGCAAGTAGTGCCGGGGGCGATGTTGCTGTCGATGGTGCCAATGACGTTGCCGTCGCGTGCTATCACCACATAGTCGAGTTGGGTGAGCATCTCGCCGTTGATGGCTTTCGTGGGTGTCGTGAACGTAACCGTGGCTCCCATGCCGCCTTGTGGTGCAGCGGTGGCGGTGAGGCTGGTGGGTGCTTGTGGCGCCGCAAGGTCCATGGCGTCACCGATGCGGAAACGGTAGAGTTCGGTATAGATGCCCACGGTAGCCGTCTCTTGCAGACCGATGCGGTAGACACCGCTCTCGGCCACGCTGAACTTTGTGGAGTAGGTGGTGGGGTCGTCAGGGGCGATGGCGGTGGTACCTATAAGTTCGGTGTAGCGCTTCGGGTCCGTCTCGCTCATGGGGCCGTATGCCATGCGCATCTTCCCTCCGTAGGCTGTACTGGCATCAAACTCCACGTCATACAACTTGCCTTTTTCCAGGTAGAGTGGTGGCGAGAGCATCCAGTCGTTGTTGCCGTTGTTGCCCATTCCGATGCGCATATTATGATAGGTGCGCTCGAAATACCATGTCTCGCCGTCGTTGTTGGCATCGACAATGGTCCAATACGACTCAATGGCGTTCATGTCGTCGAACGTCACTTCATAGGCCGGGGTGATATATTCACCTAAGGCAGCCCTGTTGGAGAATGTCTTGCCTGATGGGGTGGGGTAGTCGTCGGTAAAAGCCTCTACAGAATAATAGAGATAGGTGAGGCCGTCGGGCGAGAACTGTGTGGTATAGGTGGTGTTGGCGGTGGTCGTCACCAGTTCGCCGCTGGGCTCGGCGTACACATGGTAGCGGATGTTTTCCGGCACCACATATCCGCCGTGCTGGCCCTTCGTGCTTGGCGTCCATGTCAGGCTGACGGTGCCTGAAGCATCGATTTGGAGTGTTGCCGATGGTGGGGCCTCAGGACTGTCGTAGCCAGCCCATGCGTCTACATATGATGCGCCGCCCTCACCGGATGTGTTGGCAGCGAGCACGCCGAGATGCAGCAACTGGCCTGTAGGCAGGCCTTCCACGGTGATGGTCTTATGCTCTCCCGCTGATGCAGGACCTGTCGCCACCACGTCGTCGTTCCATCTCACCACGTAGGAAAGGTCGTCGCCGAGTACCTGTGTGCCATTGTTGGTGAGCATGGGCATGGTGAAGGTGAGGTCGATGTTGTTGGGATTGCTGCTGTTGTAGGTCCAACTGAGGTTCTCCACCATACTGGGAGAATTGTCGTCTACTCCCGAGGCGGTGAGGTAGAGGTCGCCGAACTGCACCACATTGTCGAACTCATAGCATTTGATGGCTTCGGCGGTATGGAGGTCCACCTCTGCCATGCCTGTGGTTAAGTCGGGCTCTACGAATGCCCAGTAGAGTTTTCCCTGGCTGCTGTCGATGGCAGCGGCTTGGTGGTATGTGCTTGGCGTAAGGCCGGTGTTGCCTACAAGGGTCTCGTTGCCGTTGCTCTTGTCAATCTTATAGAGGTCGCCTTGTGAGTCGATGCCATAGAGTTGTCCGTCGGTATCGTCGATGGAGAGAACGGTGTAGATGCGGTTGGCATTGGATATCTTGGTGCGTACGAGGGTGGCGTAGTTCATCTTGCAGAACTCGAGCGACTTTCCGTCGGAGGTGTAGTAGAAGCCGTATGAGCGTTTCGTCTCTTCATCATAGGGCGTGTTGGTATAAGCGAGGTATTTCAGGTCTTGGTTGGGGATGAGCCTGGAGGCGTCGCCATCCCATTCCATCTTGGCGAGGTTGAACTTATACACCACGTAGATGGTGCCGTAGATACCGTAGTCGTAGCCTATCGCAAGATAGTAGTTGTCGCCGATGATGGCACTGCCGTATTCGGCATACATAATGCCCTCGCTGTCGAGGTAGATGGTATTGAGGTCGGGCGAGGCACTCGTCACTTCGTAGATGCCATATTGTGGGCTGTAGTCCGGCCACTCGAAGTTGGCGAGGAGTGTGCCGCGGAAGACGGAACCTGCCGAGGTGGCAAAGGGCATCTTCCGTTGCCTTGAAGGAATATTGAACCGTGGCATCTGGATGCCCCCTTCGCGGCTGGCGCGTATCATTTGCCGCTGTTGGTTCTCGCGTTGCGCGAAGAGGCTGTTGTCTGCAGGCTTGTTGTCATACTCTCGCTGCGTTACTACGTTGAGGGGGAGCTGCGCCTGTGCGGTGATGGCGCACAGCATCATGATGATGCAGGCAATAGGGTAAAGTAAGCGCTTCATAGGCTGTAATGATTTTCTTCGGGTTTTTGTCTCTCCGATGAATAATTGGGGTTTTTACGGTTATAGGATATTTTTTTGCAAATATAATATATTCCCCTTATTATCTCCTACATTTTTCCGCAAAAAAAAATTGAAAAAATCATTTCATCGTCAGTCACCAAACAGCAACGCCCCCATGGTGTTGAGGCCATGGGGGCGTTTGTGTGTCGCAACGGAAAGCGTGAGGATTAGTTTCTGAACACCAGTCCGTTGCCGAAAGAGTCGATGATGATGGGCTTGTCGCGGCTCACCTCCTCGGCGAGGATGCGCCGTGAGAGGTCGTTGAGCACATAGTGCTGAATGGCGCGCTTCACGGGCCGTGCACCGAATTCCGGGTCGTAGCCCATGTCGGCGAGATAGTCGATGGCATGGGGCGTTACCTCCAGTTCGAAACCCTGTGGGGCGAGCATACGCTTCACGCTGTCTATCTGCAGGCGCACCACGTCGGCAATCTCGCTCTTGGTGAGCGGCAGGAACATGATGGTCTCGTCGATACGGTTGAGGAACTCCGGGCGTATCGTCTTCTTCAGCATCTCCATCACCTGTGTCTTCGTCTCCTCGATGAGTTGGTCGCGGTTGCTGTCGTCGAGGCGTTCAAACTGCGACTGTATATACTGGCTTCCGAGGTTCGAGGTCATGATGATGATGGTGTTCTTGAAGTTCACCGTGCGTCCCTTGTTGTCGGTGAGGCGTCCGTCGTCGAGCACCTGGAGCAGGATGTTGAAGACATCGGGATGGGCCTTCTCTATCTCGTCGAAGAGCACCACGGAGTAGGGCTTCCGCCGCACTGCCTCGGTGAGTTGTCCGCCCTCGTCGTAGCCCACGTATCCCGGAGGCGCTCCGATGAGTCTCGACACGCTGTATTTCTCCATATACTCACTCATGTCGATACGCGTCATCATGCTCTCGTCGTTGAAGAGATATTCGGCGAGGGCTTTCGCCAGTTCCGTCTTTCCCACGCCCGTCGTTCCCATGAAGATGAACGAGGCGATGGGGCGCTTCGGGTCTTGCAGACCCGCCCTCGAACGGCGTACGGCATCGCTCACGGCGGTGATGGCCTCGTCTTGTCCGATGACGCGTCGGTGAAGTTCTTCTTCGAGGTGGAGCAGTTTCTCACGCTCGCTCTGCATCATTCTGGTCACGGGGATGCCGGTCCAGCGGCTCACCACTTCGGCAATGTCGTCGGCGGTCACCTCCTCACGCACGAGGGAGTCGCTTCCCTGTGCATCGTGCAGTTGATGCATGGTTTGCTCTATTTCCTGTTCCAGGGCCTGCAACTTGCCGTAGCGTATCTCTGCCACACGGCCGTAGTTGCCTTCGCGCTCTGCCCTGTCGGCCTCAAACTTCAACTGCTCCATCTGCTGCTTGTTTTGCTGGATGCGGTCTACGAGGGCTTTCTCGCTCTCCCATTTCGCCTTGAAGGCGGATTCTTTCTCCCTCAGGTCGGCAATGTCCTTGTCGAGTTGTGCCAGTTTGGGCTGGTCGTCCTCGCGCTTGATGGCTTCGCGTTCTATCTCGAGTTGTTTCAGTTTACGGGTAATCTCGTCGAGTTCCTCGGGCAGGGAGTCGCGCTCCATCCGCAACTTCGCGGCGGCCTCGTCCATCAGGTCGATGGCCTTGTCGGGCAGGAAGCGGTCGCTGATATAACGCTCGGAGAGTTTCACGGCGGCGATGCAGGCATCGTCCTGGATACGCACCTGGTGGTGGTTCTCATAGCGCTCCTTCAGTCCACGGAGGATGCTGATGGCGCTGGCCTCGTCGGGCTCGTCTACCATCACCGTCTGGAAACGCCGTTCGAGAGCCTTGTCTTTCTCGAAGTATTTCTGGTATTCGTTGAGTGTGGTGGCGCCGATGGCCCTCAGTTCTCCTCGTGCGAGGGCTGGCTTGAGGATGTTGGCGGCGTCCATGGCACCTTCGCTGGCGCCTGCGCCCACGAGGGTGTGTATCTCGTCGATGAAGAGGATGATGTTTCCGTCGCTCTTCACCACCTCGTTGATGACGCTCTTCAGGCGTTCCTCAAACTCGCCCTTGTATTTCGCGCCGGCGATGAGTTGTCCCATGTCGAGTGAGAAGATTTGCTTGTCTTTCAGATTTTCCGGCACGTCACCGCGCACGATACGTCCGGCAAGGCCTTCCACGATAGCGGTCTTTCCGGTGCCCGGCTCACCGATGAGCACGGGGTTGTTCTTCGTGCGTCGCGAGAGAATCTGGAGCAGGCGCCGTATCTCATCGTCGCGTCCGATAACGGGGTCGAGTTTGCCGGCACGGGCGGCCTCCACGAGGTTTTTCGCGTATTTCGACAGACTCTGGTAGTTGTCTTCAGCCGACTGCGACTTCACGTTGTTGCCTTGGCGCAGTTCGTTGATGGCGGCGCGCAGGTCATTCTCGGTAATGCCGGCATCGCGGAGGATGCGGCTGGCGGTAGACTGCACGGTGAGCAGGGCGATGAGCATGGGTTCTATCGACACGAACTCGTCGCCCATCTTCTGTGAGATGTCGAGGGTGCGTTGCAGCACGGTGTTCGTGGCGCTGCTGAGGTAGGGCTCGCCACCGTGCACACGGGCGAGGTGACTGATTTCGCTGTCGGTCACCTTTTCTATCTGTGCGCCGTTGGCACCCGTCTTCTGGAAGATGTAGTTGCAGATGTCCTTGCCTTTCACCATGATGCCCTTGAGCAAGTGCTCGGGCTCTATGGCTTGCTGGCTGTTTCGCTCGGCCGTGCTCACTGCTTCTTGCACGGCCTCTTGAGCCTTGATGGTGAATTTCTCGAATGTCATGGTTTTCTCCTTTCTTGATTTTGTTTTTCTTTCTGCCCAAGAAGCGCAAAATCCATTCCATTCAAGAGTGGTGTGACAAAATGGCAGAGGAGGGTGGCATTATGGGCGGTGTGGGCGGCTCCCATCCTGCCCATCTAAGAAAGCCTTGATCTCCTCTATCACGGATTCGCCTTTGCGGCGGCCTTCGTCGTATACGGTTTGCATCTCTTTGGGGTCGTGCGAGGTGTGGCCTATGGGTAAGGGAGCGTCGGGGCGGATGACGTAGGCGGTGCCGGCAGCCTCGCTCTGGGCCACCTCATCGAGTTGGGCATTATACATGATGTGCCGCTCGGCAAGGGCACGCACCATGTTGGGGTATCGGCGCAGGTTGACGCGTAGGAGCGGCATCAGGCGGTTGGGCTTCTTGCGGTATCCGGCAGGTTGGGTAAGCACCACCACGTTGCGTCCGTAGCCTTCGCGCTCGAAGAACTTCAGCGGTATGGAGTCGGCAACACCGCCATCGAGAAGTTTGTATCCGTCGAGTTCCACCACACGCGATACCATGGGCATCGATGCCGACGCGCGCACCCAGTCGAAGAACTTGTGTCCGCCCTTGTCGCAGCGGTGGTATACCGCCTTGCCCGTCTCCACGTCGGTGCACACCACATAGAATGCCGTGGGGTTGGCCTCGAAAGCCTCGTTGTCGAAGATGTCGTATTTCGTGGGTACCACGTGGTAGGCAAACTCCGCCCCGAAGAGGTCGCCTGTTGTCAGCCACGACCTGATGCTGCAATAACGCCATTCCTTGGCCATGAGTTTGTTGTAGCGGAGAGCCCGCCCTTTCTGGTTGGAGATGTAGTTGCAGCCGAATGCTGCCCCTGCCGATACGCCAACAATACCGTCGTAGGTGATGCCATGGTCCATCATCACGTCCATCACGCCTGCGGAGAAGAGTCCTCGCAGTGCGCCTCCCTCAAGAACTAATCCTTTCTTCATGATGCAAAAATACGCAATTTTCCCCATTATGGCAAATTTTTCATCTACCAAATGCCGGCATTGGAAATGGGAGCGGACTTGGGCCGTGTGTGGCTCACAAACCTTGGCATCGGCATCTCATGAAAGCAGATATGCAGCGCGATGGCGCGTGTCATCAGCAGGTCGTCGTGCTTGCCGTCCACGGCACCATAACTGCCGTTCTGCCGTCGCACGTAGGTGGTGTATTCGTCGAGGCAGCGGTTGTCGCGTTCCACATACAGTTGTTCTCTCACCGCCTCCACCAGGGTGGAGATAATCTCGGGCTTTGTCTTCACATTGGTGTGGAATCCGTATTTCACCGGTGCTCGCTGCCGGATGTCCTCGGCACTTTGCCTGCGTGCATAGAGGTGTGGGTAGATGTCGCGTATGGTGTTGAGGATATACGACGACTGGTCGCCGCCTTCGAGCCAACGGTCGTCGTCGTGGGTCTCCAGCGTGTTCGACTCCACTACGAGCAGGGCGTCGTCATAATAATGGGCCACTTGCACCGCCTTCCATGCCAGCAGGTCCATGTCGATGTGCCCGTACCACTGTGCGCACACCTCGGGCCGTTCGCCCTCCATCATCCAGTAGCGGTCGATGACGCAGATGACCGACCAGTCGGCCTTGGCGCTCCTTCCGCCGATGTCCACCACCACGAGGTAGCGGTTGGTCACATGCCCGTCGTCGAAGGTCTCCGGCGCCGACCATATCCACAGTTGTCCGCCCTCGCTCTCGGTGAAGTGGAGGCCGTCGATGGCCATCCCGCCTTTCGTCGCCTTTCCGGTGAGGTCGCCCTTCTGGCGCGGCGGCCGGCAACTCTCCCTGAGGCGGTTGATATGGTAAGGGTCGAAAACGTGCGCTCCTGAGAGTTGAAACGCCTCGATGTCGTCGGAGGGAAACTCTGCCGCCATGTTGCCGTGGTCGTTGTATTTCTTCCGCTCGTTCACATACCAGTTGATGGCCTCGAGGGTGGCACCCATCTCCCACAGCCGCCAGAGGTAGCATCCGGGTTCGCTGCGGTCGCTGTCGGTGGCTCGCTCGGTGCGCCGTTCCCATAGTTGCGTGGCAAATCGTGTGGCATCGTCGAGCGGCAGGGCATATTGTTCTATCTGCCACCATGCCACGAAGAGGGCGTCAAACTGCGACTCGCCCCGCTTCGCCGCGTCGTATTCGCGCTGGAAATAGTTGCCGGTGCCGTTGGCGGTCGACTCATACACAATCATCGTGTAGGGCTGGTAGGCGGCGCCGGCACAGGCCGAACGGATGATGTCTTCGGGGGTCTTGTTGTCGGTCTTCCGCCAGAATGCCACCTCTGTGCAGTGCACCAGGGCAGAGTCGCCGCCTCGCGCGCTGTTGGGTGTCTCTGCCGACCCTATCTTGATCTTGCAGTTGCGCTGGGGGATATGGCGCAACAGCCGGGTGTTGCGGTCGCCCACGATTTTCGCGACTTCCTTGCGCCGTCTACCGTGCCGGGGAGTCTCCTCCTCGTCTTCCTCACCGTCGAGGGCGAACACCACACTGCACATCTCCATGGCATGGCTCTCGTCATGGTTGGCCGACTGCGCCTCACACAGCGTTTTGCAGCAGAGCAGGCTCAGCGGATAGCGCTCGAGTATTTTGTCAAACATGCTGCACACTTCTGCCGAGGCCGTCTTCACATGTCCTACGATGAGTGAGTTGAGACCTTTTAGATGCACGAGTTGCAGCCATGCCATATAGATTTGCGTCACCGTGGAGCCACCCCATTGCCGGGCTTTCAGCACGACGACGCGGATGGGGCGTCCCGCCAGCCGTTGCCGTTCGAAGGTCTCCACCAACCGTCGTTGCGGACGGTTGAGGGTAAAGGGTATGTCGTCGCCTCCGTTCTTGGGTTTTATGCGTACGTAGCGCCATGCCCAGTAGAAGAAGTCGTGGCGGCATCGCAGGGCTTCAAACTCTTCCATCGCGTCAGTATGGCTTTGGTGTGAGAATTGGGCATAGCGGTTGATGTCTTCACAAAGCACCAGTTGGCTGATGCGGTCGTCTGCAAGCATTCCATTGGGGATGAAAAGCGTTGAGGGGAAGTAGCCGTCTATCTTTACGCAGGTACGTGGCAGGGGCGCCCCATCGCCGGTGGAGGGGTCGAAGGGTTGTGAGATGGCGCTGTTGCGCCTGGCATTCTCTTCAAGCAACTGTTGGATGGTAGTGTTCATCATGGCAAAGATATGATGGAAATGACAGTTGTCCATGCCATTTTGCCCATCATGCTGAAAATAGGAAGGTCATAATGACTCTAAAGTGCCTACCCTTGAATGCCTCAATAAAAAAACCAGCCAAAGGCTGGTTTGATAAAACACAATAATTTACACCGACAAGAATATTACTTCTTGCCGGTGAAGTTGTTAACTTTGATGTTGGATTACTCGTCCCAGACGGAGGCTCCGTTGCCCAGTACTTCCTCGCTTTTCTCAATGAGTTCGTCCGAAGTTTCTTCATGATAGGGAAGGCTGAGCACGTCTTCCTCCATGAATTCCTCGGCATCGATCGACTGAAGGCAGATCGCTGGGGTCATGTAAATTCTCTTCATGAAAGTAGTTGTATTTGATTATTATTTATTATTCTTCGAATTCCACCACAAAATTACACTTATTCTCCGAATAACTCAACAACAAGTAGTGTTTTCTACTTATAATTAAGGTTTTTTAACATAAGGTTGTCTAATGATGACACACTCGTTTTTCGTGTCCTCGTTCCCAAATCGACATTCTGTCGGCTGCGGAGAGTCCTCCGATGACACTGGCGGGTGGAACGGGTCTTGACGGTGCTGCGGTGCTTCCGAGTTGCCGCACCTCTTCTGCGCTCTTTCGCTCGATGAGGTATTCTTCTATCTTCATGTTTTTTCCCTTGATTTCTCCCTCCCGTGCGGCTTGCTGCATGTCGCGCTCATAGTTCACGGCATGGGCGAGGATTTGCAGTGTGGTCTCTCCGATTTCGCCTTTTGAGGTTTCGTCGAGAAGTGTGGCGAGGAGTGTGCTCATGGCTTGGCGCTCGTTGTCGGTGTAGTGTCGGCTTGCAGCCAGACGGTCGACCATCTCTTGTGGAGAGGGCAATGCTGTGACTGTTGTTGCCGCTTGTTCGGTAGTGTCGGGCTCGCTGTTGCTGTCTTCCGCAGTCAGGGCATTCTCAGACAATGGTTCAGTAGTTGGCGCGTCGTTGGTGTTCTCCACGGTTGTTGGTGCCGTGATGGCCACTTCTTCAGTGTCGGCAGTAGGAGCAGGAGTCGTGTCCTGACTTTCGTCGGGGGATGTAGAGTCGACAGGCTCGATGACTGCTGTCATGTCCATCGTCGCAGTGTCGTCGACGGGCAATCCTTTCTTCTTTTTCTTTGTTTCCATATATAAATAATTGAGGTAAGAATGGTTAATGCTGCAAAAATACCACGAAGAGTACGGTTTTTCCTGTCATTTTCGCATAGACAGATGATTCCGGCACCGGCCGACTGAAATCTGATAATTGAATGGTAGGATAGAAGGAAAATAGCCGTCAACTACGTCTACTACGTTCTTTGGAGCATGAAACACGCCTTTTCCTTCAAGTGGAGTAAGGGAAAGATGCGTTTCGTAATCGCCACTGTTTCAGGTGTTTATGGAGAATTGTTTTCTGGGAGATGTTTTTCTTGGACATTCTTTTGGCAAAGGGGGTAGGGGAGTACTATCTTTGCGGTGGCGATGATAAAAGTAGCGATGCTCCTCTATAACTCCCTTTTAACTTCTTAATAAATAAAACCATGAAAACAATGAAACAAGTGGCTCGTCGTTCGTCCTTTGAATACCGCGACGACAGGAGCCGGAATCTTCTGGAGGTATTCAACCGTTTGTTCAACACCATTGCCGATGCCCGTGTCGACGACGTGCTCCGTCTTGCTGTAGCCTGTCCTGCCCGTCGTTTCTGGGTGAGTGAGGAGCGTGCGCTGCGTGTGGTCCATCAGATGGAGCGCATGCCATTGCCGCCCAAGTGCAATGTCCTCAAGCGCGAGATGTATGAGGAAATCTTCCGTCGTTACTGCGAGGCGCGTTCTGCCCATTCTGATTGGTCCGACCTCCGCTGTGTCAGCAGTGTGGTCAACCAAGAGGCCCCCTCGTTCTACCTATCGGTGAGCAGCGCGCATGCCATCCTCGTGCAGGAGAAAAGGCGATGTCGCATCGAGACCCTTCAGCGACTCACACGACATTTGGCAGCATAGGCGGTAATATGCTGAAACAGGGAGAAAATGATAACAGGTAATAGAAGATTCGCAGTGCCGGTGTCTGTTTAACTGCCGAGTTGTTTCAATCCCTCGGCGTAGTCGCGCTCTATGGCGGCGAGGGCGTCCTTGAATTCCATGCCCATGACCTTCACGTCGAGCGGTTTGATGTTGGTGTACATGATGTCGAGGATTTCGGCATGTGCCTTGTCCAGTTCCTCTACGGTAGTGGCCTCTGCCATCTTGTCCATGAGTGTCTCCACCTCGCTGATATAAGCCTGTGCCGAAGCCTTTTCAGTACGAGTGGTACGCCGCTCCCCGGTGTTGGTACCCTTCTTTGCTGCGGGCTTTGTGGTCCTGGCCGTTTTCTTGTTGGTAGAGGAGCGCTTGCGGGTGGTCGCAGGCACCTCCTCTTCCTCTTCCATCTCTTCTGCCGGGGCATGCTTGATGTTGCGCACCACGAAGAAGGCCACGATGCCCAGGATGACGCCGAGCACGCACATCCCCACGAAGAGGTTGAAGTTCTGCCATGCGATGCCGAGCCAGTAGCCCAGGCCGATGGTCGCTGCCGCCACCCCTAATGCCCAGAGGAAACTCGTGCTCAGTTTCGTCTTGTTGTACACCCCTGTCCCGAGGATGCTGGAGTTGATGTATACACCCTTTTTGCTGATATTCAGTTTTGCCCCTTTCGGTCCTATCGACAGGCTTGGTCCTGTCTTGCTGATGTTGAGTTTCACCCAGGGCAGAATCTTGATGGATTTTCGGATATAGGTAGGCATGATATGAGGTTATTGATGATTGATGGTGTGCGTGTTCAGTTGCCGTCTTCTCCCAGGTAGGAGTCTTTGAAGCCGAGGAAATAGAGCACGCCGTCGAGTCCTATGGTATTGATCGACTGTCGTGCGTTGGCCACTACACGGGGCTTGGCATGGAAGGCGATGCCAAGTCCGGCCTGTGATATCATCGGCAGGTCGTTGGCACCGTCGCCCATGGCGATGGTCTGCGCGAGGTTCACCTTCTCTACTTGGGCGATGAGTTTCAACAGTTCTGCCTTGCGGTGTCCGTCAACGATTTCTCCCAGGTATCTTCCCGTGAGTTTGCCGTCATCGTCCACTTCCAGTTCGTTGGCATACATATAGTCGATGCCGTAGCGTCGCTGCAGGTATTCTCCGAAATAGGTGAAGCCTCCGCTGAGGATGGCTATCTTGTAGCCACAGCGTTTCAGTACCGCCATCAGTCGGTCTACCCCTTCGGTGATGGGCAACTGTTCGGCAATCTCGCGCATCACGCTCACGTCGAGGCCTTTGAGGAGTGCCACGCGCTGGGTAAAACTCTCCTTGAAGTCTATCTCCCCGCGCATCGCCCGTTCGGTGATGGCTTTCACTTCGTCACCCACGCCGGCGCGTATGGCCAGTTCGTCGATACACTCCGTCTGGATGAGTGTGGAGTCCATATCGAAGCAGATGAGTCGACGCATGCGCCGGTACATGTCATCGCGCTGCAGTGAGAAATCCATTTCCATGTCAGCCGAGAGCCGCATGAGTCGTGCCTGCATCTCGCTGCGGTTAATCGACCCACGGAGTGAGAACTGTATGCACGCCCTGCTGTTCTGTTGTGGCTGGCGGATGCTTCGTCTTCCGGTGAGTCTCAGGATGGAGTCGATGTTTACCCCTTGTTCGGCGATGACCTTCGTTGCCGCCTCTATCTGTGCGGCCGATAGTGTGCGTCCTATCAGGGTGAGGATATAGCGGTTTTTCCCTTGGCGGCCCACCCACGCCTCGTATTCGTCGTCGCTGATAGGTGAGAAACCGATGTTCACGCCCAGTTCGGTGGCTTTGAACAGCAGTTCTTTCATCACCTGTCCGGAGTGCATCTCGTCGATGCGTATCAGGATACCCAGGGAGAGGGTACTGTGGATGTCGGCCTGGCCGATGTCGAGAATCTGTGCTTCGTAACGGGCGAGGATGCCCATTATCGAGGCTGTCAGGCCGGGGCGGTCTTGTCCGGTGATGCTCACCAGAATTTGTTCTTCCTTATTGTTGCTGAAAGGTGTTGTCATAACTTTTGCGTTTCTTTGGGCAAAATTAGATAAAAATTCGGACTTATAAGATTCTCCATGAATATTTCTTTATCAACCGTCCGAAAAACCTTAAACCTCAAACCTCAAATCTCAAACCTTAAACCTTAAAACGCTGTTCAGCACCACGCTGATACTCGAGAACGCCATGAGGGCACTCGCCCACATCGGGGTAATCTGGAAGTCGATGCCCACAAGATGTGCGGCGCCCGCTGCCAGGGGGATGCAAACCACGTTGTAGAGGAAAGCCCAGAAGAGATTTTGGCGGATGAGGCGCACCGTCTTCTGGCTCAGCGTCAGCGCCTCGGCGAGTCGTCGCAAGTCATCGCCCATGAGTGTCATCTGTGCCACGTCGATGGCCACGTCGGTGCCGCCGCCCATGGCGATGCTCACGTCGGCCTTCGCCAGCGCCTGTGAGTCGTTGATGCCGTCGCCCACCATGGCCACGCACTTCCCCTCCGTCTGCAGGCGTGCCACCAACTCCTACTTGTCGTGTGACTGCACCCCGCTGCGGTAATGGGTGATGCCCGCCTCGCCGGCCCAGTAGGCCACCGCCTCCTCCTTGTCGCCACTCATCATATACACCTCTACGCCCATGTGGGCCAACTGGTCCATGGCCTCGCGGGCATGTGGCTTCAGTGTCTCACGCTCCGTGAGCGGCAGGCTGTTGGCCTTGGTGAAGTCGATGGCGGGGTTGGCAGTGGTCAGCGTGCCCGTCTTGTCGATGACCATGGCATCTACCTGCCGAATCTTCTCCAGTGCCGTGGCGTCCTTGATGAGGATGTTGTGGTCGGCGGCCTTGCCGATGCCCACCATCAGGGCGGTGGGCGTGGCCAGTCCGAGGGCACACGGACAGGCGATGACAAGTACTGCCACTGCCGACATGATGGCGTGGGGCAGACCGGCGTTGCCCTCCACGGCCCACCATATGAGGAAGGTGGCGAGGGCTGCCAGTGCCACGGCGGGCACGAAGACCATCGCCAACCTGTCGACGGCGCGCTGCACGGGAGCCTTGCTCCCTTGTGCCTCTTCCACGAGACGGATAATCTGGGCGAGGGTGGTGTCGTCGCCGGTCTTCTTTGCCCGCATCCGCAGGCGTCCCTGACTCACCACCGTCCCGGCGAGAACCGTCGACCCGCGTTCCTTCAGCACTGGCGCGGGTTCACCGGTAATCATCGCCTCGTCTACCCATGCCCCACTGTCGAGCATGAAACTCGTTGCCCAGGTCACCGTGCCGTCGACGGGGATTTTCTCGCCAGCCATCACCTCTATCACGTCGCCACGGCTGATGGTGGCAATGGGCACCTCCTCGGTCACGGCCCGTGTGGTGCCGTCGTCGGCGGTCACCTCTCCCTGATAGAGGCGTGCTGTCTTGGGACGCATGCCCACCAGGCGGCTGATGGCAGCGGCGGTGGACTTACGGCTGTGGTGCTCGAGCAGTCGTCCGGTGAGCACGAAGGTGATAATCATCACCGAGGAGTCGTAGTAGGTGTGCCATGCGATGCCGCGGTCGCCCCAAAGTCGGTCGCCCCAGAAGGTGTTCACCACGCTGAAGACGAAGGCAATGCCGGTGCTCAGTGCTACCAGGGTGTCCATCGAGGCGGTGAGGTGCCGTAGTTGTTGCAGGGCCCGCGCATAGAACTCCCGCCCACAATATACCAGGTTGAAGGCGGCGAGCAGCATGGCGGTCTGGTTCGCCACGTCGCGATTTCCCACCGTTATCCATCCCATGGTGATAGCCATCACCAGGAGGGCGATGACCCACGACACGATGACTTTCCGCCTGAGCAACACAAATCCGCGGTGCTCTATCTCTTCCGCGCTGCGGTCGGCTTCTATCACGAGGTCGTAGCCGATGGCACTGATCTCGCGTTTCATGTCGTCGAGGCTGATGCGGCTCTCATCCCATTCTACGAGTGCTGTGCGCGAGGGCAGCGACACTGAGGCCGAGATGATGCCGTCGAGCGACCGCAGGTGCCGCTCCACGTTGGCAGAGCAGGCCGAACAGGCCATTCCGATTACAGGTATTGTCTTCTTCTGCATGGTTTAAAAGAAAAAATGCAGTTCCAAAAGCCATTGACGCCCAGTCAGTTGCTGTCGATCGGGACAGTCTGTCACGCAAGGCAGGTCCTGCAAGTCCGTCGGCGAAATTACTCTTTTTCTGCCAATTATCAAAACCGATGTGATAGTTTTTTTGTCACGCTATTGAATCAGATTATTTGGCGAGTGGGTTGGCTTCCGAGTAGATTTTGGTGCACAAACAAACGGCGAATACATGGTTAAAGTCAGAAGTGTTAAAAAATATAAAATTCGATAACCTTGTCTTACTATTTAAATAGTTGAACGATTTTTTTTCATAATTTTGCAAAAAATTAGGGTAAATGGGGTAATTGGATGATTATCCGCAAATTTACACTTGATATTTCTTCCGGCAAAAACTAAACTTATTTTACATTATGAAAAAGAATTCTTATGCAAAGCCAGTAATGGCTATTGAAGTTTTTTCTCCACATGAGTTTGTGGCTGCGTGCACCATGCCCGGTAATTATAGGGTTTATGCACCATATCTGGAAAACGGAAAGGCAGAGGGTTGGCAAGATTATGGCATGAATGATATGGACGACTGGTATCAAAACTACTGGTATATCTATTTCGACAGTTACAGTATAAGGGAAGTTCAACCCGATGATTATTCGGCCGACCACCAGGGACGATATTGGGAAATTACTCTTGGCTCAGAAGGAAAACTGGTATACAGTCATAATGGTCAAACCGAATTTGCTCCTGCAAATCCAATTGCTGCGGGTGCAACAGTCTGGAAGAACTTAGGCAATGGCGTTGAAAGTGGTGTGGTAGAGCCTGTTTCTGGAGGAAAGAATGCCTCATAAGAGTCATTAGCCACCACCTGTTTCCTTCGGTGAATCTCACAGCATCATCAAGAACGAATGTTTATTAGGTCTCTCAACAGAGACTTTAGTATAGGTATTCTATAGTTTTCAAATCAGCCTGACGCAAGGGTACATCCTTCCGTCTGGCTGAATTCTTTTTGATCTTTGTTTCACGAAGATAGGATGCACCTCGGCAATGTCCTAAAAAAATCTCCGTTTTTTTTTGCCATTGCGCTCGGTTTTCACTATCTTTGCCAAAAAACAAAGACAGGCTGTCTTGCATCTTGTCCTAACACTCTCTTAACCGTGCATATCGTCATCGCTGGAAACATAGGTAGCGGGAAAACCACGCTCACCAATTTGCTCGCCAAGCATTATGGATGGGTTCCGAAATTTGAGCCCGTCGACCATAACCCCTATCTCGACGACTACTACAAAGATATCCCGAGATGGTCGTTCGCCCTTGAGGTTTTCTTCCTCAAGCAGCGCTTCCGCGACCTCCTCGACATCGCACAGTCGGATGTCACCGTCATCCAAGACCGCAGCATCTTCGAGGGGGTGTATGTCTTTGCCGCCAACAACCATGCCATGGGCACTCTCGACGACCGCGACTTCGACTGCTACATGCAACTCTTCGAGTCGATGATGACTGTTGTAAAGGTGCCCGACCTCATGATATACCTTAGGGCCTCTATCCCGCATCTCGTGCAGAACATCCAGCGGCGGGGCAGGGACTATGAACAACTCATGCAACTCGATTACCTGAAGAACCTCAACTTGCTCTACGAGGACTTCATCTACCAGCAATACAAGGGAAAAGTGCTCACCGTGAATGTCGACGAAATCGATTTCCTCAACCGTAAGGCCGATCTCGCCAAAATCATAGAGCGCATCGATGCCAACCTCTTCGGACTGTTCCCCAATCAGTACGCCAATCTTTCATCTTTCATCTCATTTTTCATCTTTCATCTTTAATCTATAAAATGCACATCGCAGTAGCCGGAAACATCGGAAGTGGCAAGACCACACTCACCAGAATGCTCGCCAAACGCTATGGCTGGGAGCCACGTTTTGAGCCCGTAGACAACAACCCCTATCTCGACGACTTCTACGCCGACATGGAG
>JAEEGF011942095.1_pt1 | contig 20670 bp, 14 predicted proteins | sample 9134171 | NCBI WGS metagenome assembly JAEEGF01 (sample SAMN16246542, study PRJNA631951) | gut metagenome | biome: gut microbiome; feature: rumen; material: AP-attached | host: Bos | place: Iran: Karaj | collected 2018-10
AGTTCCTCATGGGAAACGGCCTCCCCGAATGGAGGGCGTGGCTCCTCGCGGGAAGCGGCAAGGGCTGGTACAGGATGGCGATGACTCCGCAGGCAAGCGAGGCAATGAGCAACAAGTGGTTCATTGAACAGGGGCTGATTCCGCTCGTCATATCCCGTTGACGGAAACCGCGAGGTGCCATAAGAGGCACGCCCCGTGGTGTGAGAGGGGGAGTAGAACTCCCCCTACTCGATTGTCCGAAGGCAACGTGCTATGACGGCGTTGAGGGGTGCAACGAGATATTTATGGTGCGCCAAGCAAACGTCTGCGTGGGCTTCACGAAAAGGGGATGCGCCTTTTAGTGTCTTTCCGTGTCCTGCGTAGGCAGGTTTTCATGACGCGGCGAAGCCGCGCGTCAGATGCACCGCGGTTCGTGGTCGCGCGTCAGCGCAAAATACATATATGCCAATATATGCGCAATTCGCAAGTGCCATCACTTTGCGGTTTCCCCGCATAAATTGCTCGCTGCACCCCTCAAAAAAACTAGTTAAAACCAGTTGGCGAGACCCCTTGACTTTTTGATATAATGGGGGCAGAAGCGCGTGAGTGTATCATCCAACGAGGATTGACTTGATGCAGAAATACGCAGACATAGCCATGCTGAATGGCGGCGCCGCAGAGGCGAGGAGGTCCTTTTCTCTCGCGGCGCGGCCGCGACGGGCCGGGGCCAGCCGCGTCTCGTGTCTCGCGTCGAGAGAATCGGCTTTTGGCGAGAGACGCGAGACTGGAGACGAGAGAAGGACTTCGGACTTCAGACTTCGGACTTCCAGGGCCACTAACGACTAACAACTAGCCACTAACGACTAACCACTATCAAGGAGAACCAAACGATGAAAACACCAACAAAACGAACGGCGCACCGCCTTGCTGCGTCAATTGCAATCGTCCTCGAGCTCGTAGCGGCGCAAACCGCGCAGGCGAAACTATGGAAGGGCAATGGTAGCAATACGCTATGGAGCACGCCGGAAAACTGGGAATCATCGACCGTGCCCGCAGCCACCGAGTCTTTGGCGTTTCGGCAGTCAGGTGCGCCGAACAAGACCGTGACGATTGACTCTGCATTCTCTACCAGCGGCAACGTCCATGTAGGCAATGGCAGCTCCGCCGAGGAGCCTTATATTTTCGAGGCGACCGATCCGACATACGGCCTGACCATCCAAGACGACGTCTGGCTGGGCTATCACGAAGCAGGCTGGCTGTGGATTAAGTCGGGCACGTACGTGTTCGGCGTCACGAGCGGCAAGGGTATGCAAATCGGCAATGGCAGCAACAACTTCTGGCTGAAGGTCGGCGACGGGACGACGACTGCGTCCTTGACCGCTACAACAAAAAATGTGAATATGTATGCCAGCAGCGTTCTCATTGCCGACAAGGCGACGCTTGATTTTAATGGTCTTCTCATGAATGGCACGTCGACGGCGTACATAACGAATACGACGATGAATGTTTCGGGGGATTTTAGTGTCGGAAATGACAGCGACTCGACAGGCAAGCTCACGATAAACGGTGGTACTGTAACTTGGAGCAGGGACGGTTATGTCTTCAAGGCTGGCAATGGGCAGAACTCCACGGGCGCAGTCGAGTTGAACGACTGTGATGTGTCTTGCTATTATCTGCGTCTCGGCACGGAAAACGGAGCCTCAGGGGTGTTCACCATGAACGGCGGAACGCTGACGGTCAATAGAAATAGCAACAACCATTTTTCAATCGGTTACGGCTCTGGTGCCACAGGCGAATTCAATCTGAATGGCGGCACAGTCACTGCCATTGGCATCAATGCCTTCAACGGCACCGGTACGCTGAAATTCAATGGTGGAACACTCATGGCGAGGGAGGCAGGGACGCTTATCGTCGATAGCGCGAATCTGACGGTAACGGTCGGCGAGAAGGGCGGCATGATCGACAGCGACAACAAGGCCATAACCATCGCCAAGGCCATCGGCGGCACGGGCGCGATGACTTACAAGGGCGGCAACACAATCACGCTTACCGGCGCGGCGAACTACACCGGCGGCACGACAATCGAAGGCGGCACCTGTGTCGTGGTCGCGGACCGCGCGGCGGCGACGGCTCTTATCGGTAGCGCACTCAAAGTAACGCTCCCGGCTACGCAGCTCATGGCCGGCTCCCATGCGCTTGTGACTATAACCGGAACAGAGGCTGAAGATGTGTTCACGGCTGAGGACGTGGCAAAGGTTGCGTTCGCATCCGGGGTCAAAGTGTCGGGGTGCTATTCGTTCGCGCTTTCCACAGATTCCAAGTCGATTATGTACACGGACAGGCTTAGTGCCGATACTGCCTATCTTGTCTTCCCAGGCAAGACGCTCGCCGACCTTGCGACGCATACACTCCGCGCCCGCATGGGGGGCTATCGTATCGACGCTGACGGCGTTGAGGTGACGTTCTTCGGTAGGGATGAAAAGAGGGATGTCGATAATAATCTCACCAATGTGACATACCAGTTGCAGACGCTTGACGAAGTAAGTGGCCGTCACTATACGAAGTCCACGAAGGTGGAGTTCACGGCGGACGGGGACGGAGTCTGGGCGAAGATTGCGAGCGGACAATTTACAAACTATGGAGCCCAAAATGCCTTCGGCACCGATCCTTTAACGACCAATCCAAGCGCGAACGAATACATCCCATACGATCTGCGGATTGTCGAGCCCGTGACGAACTCAATCAATGTGAACTTCACGTATAATAACAACAATCTCAATACGTCCTCGTCAGTACGCTATGGCGGCGGCGACTATGCTGTTCCGTATTCCGCCTGGGAAAACATGTCCGCTGCAAACGGAAGTGCGACTATTGGTGGGGCGACATGGACGATTTCCAACGGCGCAGGCCATTGCGAATCCACAAGCCTCAGCGCCACGAAGGATTTGCGCCACGGATACATCGGCGATAGCGACACCTACACGACGCCTACAGTTACGGTGACGGATGTTCCGTATGAGGCTTACCGTGTTGTCGTCTATGCCAGCGCACAGGATGCCGACTCCACATACGGCCACGTGACTGTAAACGGTCGTAACTATACGGCGTCGGGTGATGCGCTCAATAGCGACACTGGCGACTCGGTCACGACAGTCGAAGGTGACGGCGCCTGGGGCAAGGACAATGCCGGTTCAGGTTCTAATGCCTATGGTCTGAAGGAGGGACTCAATTACCTTGTTTCGTATGTCACCGGCGGCACGACGGCGACGATTGTCGGGCATCGCACCGCCAGCACCAGTATTCACGGCGGCATTGCGGCTATCCAGATTGTGAAGGTCGATGCGCTTGAGGACGGCGACATCCTCCCGCTCAAGGTGGAGAACGGCAGTCTTGAAAGGACTTCCATGTCCGTTGCCCTGCCGACGGTGGGCGCGGCAACGCTGAACATCACCGGCGGTCGCCTTGGATCGGGGAACCATGTGCTTTTCACCGGCGTTGCCGCTGACGCGCTCGACCACCTGACGGTCAACATCGCCCCAGAGGTGATCGACGGACGCAAGTATTCGCTTAAGGTCGATGGCAGCAACCTCGTCCTAAACATCCTGTCCCCCGGCCTGATGGTGATCATCAGGTAAGTCTGTAGAATGTTGCCAATGTTGCCAATACCAATACCAATGTCCAATAATTGGCTATTGGCAACATTTCCACATTGGCAACATTCAAAATTCCCTCGGAGGGCGGCATGAATCTGTCCAGGCGAGAGTTTGTCAAAGATTCGCTGGCGACGCTGGGGTTTTTGGCGCTCCCCGGCGGGCTGTTCGCGGCTCCCGCCGGCTGGAAGCCGAAGAAGAAGCCCGACATCGTGTTTGGCATTTTGACAGACACGCATCTTATGACAGCATGGGACGCCAAGAGCGTCTATCATACGATGACGCTCGACTACATCAAGAACGCCTACGCCTATTTCAAAAAGCGTAACGTCGATGCCGTCCTGCACCTCGGCGACGCTGCGCACCGCGCTCAGGTGCGCACGCTTGAGTTCCACCGCGAAGAGTTCGACAAGGTGTTTGGCGCGGAGAATCTGCCGGCTCTCCTTGTTGTTGACGGCAATCACGAGTGGCAGGGCGATTGGGACTTCCTGAAGAATCTGTACAAGGATCCCGCAGTCTTCCACGAGAACGTCCTTACCGAAGACTTTCCGCGCCTCTTCGAGAAGGGATGGGGCGTGAAGTACGAGAGGATGTGGCACAGGGAGGTCAAGGGCTTCCATTTTTTCGGGCGTGGGTGGCACGTTGACGACGCAGAGTTCGGTAAGTTCATCAAGAGCGAGGCCGAGAGGTGCAACCTCAAGGGCGAGAAGCCGTTCTTCATCCTGACGCACAAGATGACGTATTTCGCGTGCAACAGCCAGCTGCGGGACTACCCGAACGCGATTGGATTCTGCGGACACTGGCACACGAGCCTTTCCAACTGGGGCAACATCTACTACGAGAGGAACTACAATCTCTTCCCGTACATAAACTGCGGTGCCTGTCGCTATGACGGCGAGAACGGGCTTGACCAGGAATGGCTCAAGGAACGGCCCGCTGGACAGCGAGAAGAGTTGACCCACATCTTTAAGTATGCGTCCCGTCAGGGAATGGTGGTCAGCGTCTACAACGACGTCGGCATCGTGATGGAGCGGCTGGAGTTCGGGAGGGGCGGGCACCTTGGTCCCAATTGGGTGTTTCCGATCGGCAAGCTCGATAAACAGCCGTATTCGCGCGAGACGCTGACGAAGAAGATCGGCAACCCAGAGTTTCGGCCCGAGGCGAAGCTCGAAGTCGTGCAGCTGATTATCGAGGTCGAAAAGGGAAAGACCAAAAACGACCAGCCGAAAATGGGGCCGGGGATTCGTCTCACCATCCCGATGGCGGATGGCAATCCGAAGTCGCGCGTCTTTGCGTACGATGTCGTCGTCATGGCGGATGACGATCCGAAGAAACGATATTTCAAGAGCGAGTACTTTTCGGGCGTCAACGCCGGGATTGGCCATGAGGAAAACGGCGGCGTGACTACGCTGGAGATACCGCTGTCGGAACTGCCGGAAGGCAAGAAGCTGACCGTCGCCGTCAGGCCCGTAAGTAGCCTCGGAACAAAAGGAAAAACAATAGGAAAGGCGTTGAGAATATGAAATTGTGGAAGCGTGAAAATGTGAAAATGCGGAAATATCCAATATCCAAATCCAATATCCAATTGATTGTTGGTTGTTGGATATTGGGTGTTTGCACATTTGCATACTCTGGCGAAGCCGCTGCGCCCGTTGCGGACGCGGTGCCGTTCCGCGGTGTTGTGGAAGGCTACTACGGACGTCCTTGGGGTACCGAAGGGCGGCTTTCGCTCCTAAAGTTCATGGGCGAGAACGACCTCAATGTCTTCATCTACGGACCCAAGGATGACCCTTATCACCATAGCAAGTGGCGCGAGCCGTATCCCGAGGCGGAAATGCGCGACTTTGCGAAGCTGTTGGAGGTCGCGAAGGCGAACAAGATTGCGTTCTACTGGGCAATCCACCTCGGCGGCGCTTTCAAAAATGACAGAGAAGCGGACTACGCGGCGCTTTTCCGCAAGCTTGGCTTGATGTACGACGCAGGCTTTCGCGCTTTTGCCGTTTTCTTCGACGACTTCGGCGAACCAGACGCCAAGCTGCATTCCGAAATCTGCAAACGCATCGTCACCGGTTTCCTCCAGCAGCGCGGAGATTGCGCGCCGCTCATCATGTGTCCCCGCATTTACTGGGGGTGGTGGAATGCCTACCTTAAGGATCTGGGCAAGCTCCTCGATGAGCGCGTAAACGTGCTGTGGACCGGTAGCTGGATCATGTCCGACATCCGCGCCGAGGATGTCGCCAAGGCGACTGAGTGCCTTGAGCGCCCGCCGTTCGTCTGGTGGAACTGGCCGGTCAACGACTACTGCCGTTCGTCGCTTCTCCTCGGCAGGACATACGGACTCGAAAAGTGCAAGCTCGCCGGGATAGTGTCCAACCCTATGGAGAACTGCGAGGCCAACAAGATTGCGCTCTACAGCTTCGCCAAGTGGTGCGCCAATCCGGACGGCTTCGATTCGCGGAAGTGCTGGGAGGAGTCCTTTGCAAAGCTGTACGACGATCCCGGTGTCGCGCACGCCATGCGCGTTCTCGCCGAGCACAATTCGAACCCAGGACCGGGCGTACGCTTCGTCCGCGAAGAAAGCGTCGCCTGCGCGGAACTTTGCGATAAGGCGTCGAAGGAACTTGAAAAGGACGGCAAGTTTTCGAAGGAGACAGCTGACGCTCTCTTTGAACTTTTCTGGGAAATCCGTCGTTCCATGAAACAGCTCAAGATCAAGCTGCCGAAGGGACGCTACGACCTCGGCTGGGAGATCGAGGGCTGGCTGGACGACGAGATGCATCTGATGGAGCAGGCGGCCTATGCGCTCGTCCTGCTTAATCCGTCGGTGAGTCCTAACCACAACAGGAATCTGGAAGCCGACCTTGAGCAGCTGCGCAGCATCCGTGCCAAGGCGGTTGAGGATGCCGCGGCGCACCGAGAGAAGTTTGCTGCCGCAACCTTCAAGGACGATCGTCGCAATGTGCGCAGTCCCAAGGCCTCGCCGACCGTGCTCAGGCCGCTCGTCGAGAAGATGCTTACACGTGCGCTTTCTGTTTGCTATCAGAAAAAGTTTGGCAAGGAATTCAACGCCACGGACGGCTTCGCTGCTTTTTCGACGGCCAAGGCGCTTGATGGGTTGCGTGTCTCGCGCGAGGGCAATGTCGCTGGGATTGTCCGCGTCATGGAGCCGCACGAGGTCGCGCCAGGCGAGACGTTCGGGCTTTCCATTCCGTCTTACTGGAAGTCGAATTATTTCCATGCGGAGCTCGCGACGCCGGAGGCGGTTTCGGCGGGCGTCATCGAGTTGTCGAAGGACGGCTCTTCTTGGCAGAAGCTCGGCACTCGCACAAAGGCCGGCACCGGTCAGATGCATACGCGGCTCAATCCGGCGGACAGCTGGCGCTTTGCCCGCTACCGAAATGCCTCGGACAAGACGGTTTCGCTAAAGATAGACCTTTTCAAGTTCGACGTCCAGGGCGCAGATTCCCCCGCCGACTTCCTGCTGGACGAGGTCTTGAAATAACTAGTTTGAACCGGTTGCTTGCAACCGCTTGGCATCTGCAATAATACGAGTGAAATGAAAAACATCATCAAAACCGTCCTGGTGTGTTTCCTTACGTCCACCGCCGCAGACGCGAGCGCCAAGGGCGCGGTTGAAATGGCGCGCGCGCTGGGGCTGGAGCTTGCAGACCTCTTCAAGGCTCCGACGTCCAGGTGAAGCGCCTCCACGATTAGCAGAACGGGCAATCTGCCCGTTCTACTAGGAGTGAATAAACTAGTTAAAACCAGTTGTGTACAAAGACGATATATGTGCTATAATAAAAGCACCATGAGAAATACAATAAATACTTCCATTGTATATTGCCTTGTTTCAACAGCTGCATTCGCAGCCGTGGCGCCCCATGCCAAGTTCGAGGACGGAATGCTGTCGAAGACGCGTCCCGCCGGATGGCTGGGCGAGGCCTGCAAACTCCAGTCCGAGGGACTTACGGGACATCCCGAGGCCCTTAGCTATCCATACGACACCTGCCTCTGGGATGGGGAGATTCCGCGCATGGGCACGCATGGGCAGGACTGGTGGCGCTACGAGCAGACGGCCTACTATGTCGACGGCTTGCTGCGCCTTGGCTATGCCATCGGCGACGAGGGTTTCATAAAGAAGGGCGAGGAGAACGTCGACTACACGCTTGAACACGCCGCGCCGGACGGGCATCTCGGCCACCCGAGCCTGTGGGACGCGACGCGATACAAGCTGAAGAACGGATATGACATGTGGCCGCTCGCCGTGTTCTTCCGCGCGATGAAGGCGAAGTACGACGCCGCGCCCGATGAGCGCATCCCCGCCGCGCTCCAGAGGAATTTCCTCAACTACGACAAAGAGCACGTGTCAAAGGTCCGCAACATCGTCAACGTCGAGGGCCTGCTTTGGACGTATGAGCGCACTGGCGACAAGCGGCTTCTCGACCTTGCGGAGGAGGCGTGGAACATGCGCCAGCCCCTGCCGCCGGAGAAGAAGAACGAGCTTGCGCCGAAGAACTGCGCGAACAACGATGCGATACACATGCACGGCGTGAGCTACTGCGAGGAGATGAAGGTCCCGATGCTGCTTGCGGCCTACACCGGGAAGAAGGAGTACTTCGACCAGGCCGTCAACGTCGAGCGGAAGCTGGCGCGCGACCACATGCTTCCCGACGGATGCCCGACGTCCGCGGAGCGTACGCTCGGCAACAACGTCCACATCTGCCACGAGACTTGCGATGTCGCGGACTACACCTGGTCGCTAGGATACTTCCTCGAGGTGACGGGCGACGCAAGGTACGCGGACAAGATCGAGCGCTGCGTCTTCAACGCGGGCTTTGGCGCAGTTGGCGGCGACTTCCGCTCGCTCCAGTATTTCTCGAATGTGAACCAGTTCATCTGCACGTCGAATTCCGACCACAATCCGCAGAACTACGGCACGACGTGGATGCAGTACCGCCCGACGCACGAGACGGAGTGCTGCGCGGGCAACGTCAACCGCATCGTCCCGAACTATATCTCGCGCATGTGGCTCAAGGACGCTAAGGGCCGTCCCGTCGCCGCGCTGTATGGACCTTCCGAAGTCGACTACGGCTGGGCGAAGATCAAGGAGGAGACGCGTTATCCGTTCGACGGCAAGATTACATTCCGCTTCTCCGTCAAGGAACCGACTGACAGCGCACTTACCTACCGCGTGCCGGGCTGGTGCAAGAGCGTGTCGGTCAAGGTCAACGGCAAGAGAGTCGCGCTGGCCGCGTCCGGCAGGTTCGCAACGATAGAGCGCACGTTCGCGGACGGCGACGTGGTTGAGCTCGACTTCCCGATGGAGGTCAAGTTCGAGGAACTCCCGAGGCGGTTTGCCGTGGACGGCAAGGATGTCGCCAAGCGCCTCGTCAAGCGCCCGGCCGCCAAGTTCGCAAACTCCAGTCAGGGGATTGTCGTGACGCGCGGTCCGCTCCTCTTCGCCTATCCGATTCCTGCCGAGTGCACCGAGGACGTCCATGAACACGCCAACATGAACGGCAAGAAGAGCGCGAACCCCGAGTTCAAGTCGTGGAACCTCAAGCCAAGCGGAAACTTCAACTACGCGCTCGCCGCGCGCCTCGCCGAGGTCGTGGGGAGCGGCGATGCCGGTGACGGCTTCTTCCGGAATCCGGCCGGCGTCAAGCTGCGCGTCTCGGTGAAGCGCATCGACTGGAAGCTGGACGAAAACCGCTTCACGCCCGACCTTCCGGAGCGTCCGCTCGTTCTCTCCGATGACGTCGAGACGATCGAACTTGTGCCCTACGGCGCGACGATGCTGCGCCTCGGCGCGTTCCCGGACGTTTCCAAGGACACTTTTGCCGCGGCGGTTTGGCGCGGCGAGACGGCGTACGTCAACATTCCAGCCGGCGTTCCCGTCTCAAGGCTCGTGTCTCAAGTCAAAGATGGAGTAGCCGTCAAGCTTGGCTACTACGACGAAGTCGCCTACGAGATGCAGCCTGGCGGCGTTGATATCCGCAGGCGTCCCGATGTGTACCGCGAGGACGGACGCCGCGCGCCGACGGTTGCGCGCGTTTCGGTTGCGCCGGACGCGAAGCCGGGTGTCTACAACTTCGGGCCGCTTGAGGTGACGGTAGCCGACCATGTCCTTCCTCCGGCGAAGGACTGGAAGTACTTTCTCGACCTCTGGCAGCATCCGTGGGCTGTTTCGCGCTACTTCAATGTGGAGCCATTCTCTAAGGAACACTACGCGAAGATGGAGCCAATATACCGTGCGCTTGCGGAGTGCGGCTGCAAGGCCTTGACTACGACGCTCCTTGACCTTCCCTGGAACCACCAGTGCCACGACGGATACTACGCGATGGTCGGCAGGGTAAAGAATGCGGACGGGTCATGGGCCTTCGACTACAAGCTCTTCGACGAGTACGTTGAGTTCGGCAGGAAATGCGGACTCGGGCCCGACATCGCGTGCTACACGATGTGTCCGTGGAAGTACATGGCGACGTGGAAGGACGCAGAGGGGAATGACCATCGCGAGAAGATTCTTCCCGGGACGCAGGAGTTCGAGGACTACTGGGGTCCGTTCCTCGTCGACTTTGCCGCGCACATGAAGGCGAAGGGCTGGTTCGAGGACACCTACATTGCGATGGACGAGCGCGGTCCCGAGGATGTGAGGAAAATAGTCGACCTCATCCAGGCCAAGGCGCCGGGGATGAAGGTGGCGATCTGCGGCAAGACGAAGCCGTCGGCATTCGCCGGTATCCAGATCGAGAACTTCTGCCAGGGATTCATCCACCTTCGCGACGATTTCCTTCCGGAGCTTGCGCCGCGCCGCGCGAAGGGCTACAAGACGACGTTCTACGTCTGCGCCTCGGCGAGGCATCCGAACACGTTCTTCGAGAGTCCCGGTGACGAAAGCTTCTATCTAGGCGCATATCCGGTGATGGTCGGATTCGACGGCTTCCTACGATGGGCGGCGAACTCGTGGGGCGAGGATCCGTACAAGGACGGCTCGTTCAGGACGAAGGACTGGAAGGCGGGAGACGTGTTCCTCGTCTATCCCAACGGCGAGCTGTCGTCGCGTCTCGTCGAGCTGCGTGCGGGTATCGTTGCGGCAGAGAAGATGACGATTCTGAGGACGAACGGCGAGAAGGGCGCGGCGTTTGAGAAGCGCATGGCCGATATCGCCAAGCGCTATCATTTCTTCGCGTCTGTGCGCGATCCAAGCTTTGACTTCGAAGGCTTCCGCCGCGAAGTGGAGGCTCTCGTGAACGATACTGCAGTCCACGGCAACGAGGACAGAGCGCAGCTCTACATGGCTGGCGACTCGATCATGACCGAGTACAAAAGCGATATGTTCCCGCAGTTCGGCTGGGGGCAGGCGCTCAAGTCGTTCATGAAGGATCCGTCGGCGCTGCACAACTTCGCTCGCGGCGGATGGAGCGCGCGTCGCTTTCGCGAGTCCGGTCGCTGGGAGGAATGCATCGCGTCGAAGCTGAAGCCCGGCGACTGGGTAATCGTCTCGTTCGGGCACAACGACATGAACAAAAAGCGGAACAAGCCGCCGAAGAACGACTATTCGACGATCGACGAGTACAAGGCGTTCCTAAAGGGTTTCGCCGCGGATGCTAAGTCGAAGGGCGCGAACATCGCCTTTGCGACATCCATCGCGCATTCGAGCGGCTTCAGCGAAAAGGATGGCGTCATGTCGGTGGACGGCGGCGCGACGGGCTTGGGCCCGTATGTCGCGGCGATGCGCGAGGTCGCGGCGGAACTTGATGCGCCGCTTCTCGACCTGAACCGTTATGCCGAGGAGAATCTGCCGAAGATGGGCCTTGAAAAAGCGAAGGCGCTCTACATGACGATAAAGCCCGGCGAATACGCCAACTATCCAGACGGCAAGAACGACCCCGCGCACATCCGCGACGCCGGAGCGTTTTTCTATGCGAAAGGCGCGGTCGAAATGGCGTGTGCACAGAATCTTACGCTTGCGGAATTGTTCAAGGATCCGTCGAGTGTTCCGTTCGTCCCGTCTGTCGCGCCCGCGGCGACAATTCCGGCGAAAAGCGGATCGACTACATATACGTCTCGCCGGGGACGAGGGTGCTCGACTACCGCACTGTGTCTGCGCCGCGTCCGAACACGCACCTCTATCCCTCCGACCACTTCCCCTCCGTCGCCACAATAGCGTTCAAATAGTGCAGTGGATGATAAATACCTTTCCGGATATGTTGCTTTCGCAACTGGGAGTTTCGGAGTTTTGGAGATGCAGATGCGGTTGAAAAATCGCCGTGTTGGTCTGTGGTTCAGAACGTAGTGCCGGCGCGCATGAATTCCGGAAGGTTGCGGTGGATGATGCCGTTGCGCTGCTGGATGGGATCGTTGCGCGTGAGGATGTACTTGGGGTAGTTGTCGCGAATCTTCTCAAGCGGAGCGTATTCGCGGTCTTCGGTCTTGCGGTCGTTCATCATTGTCATGCACGCCTGCACGTAGGCGTAGCCGGTATCGCCCCTGCGAAGGATGAAGTCGCATTCAAGCGTTCCGATGCGCCCTATGCTTGCCGCATAGCCGTGGGAACGGGCGTAGGTGTAGATTACGTTTTCAAGCGCCGGTCCGTAGTTGATCCGGTTGTCGGTATTGGTGGCGAAGTAGAAGCCGAGGTCGGACAGGTAGTATTTCTGTTCTCCCCTGATGGATCTGCGGGACTTGAGGTCGAACCGGCTGCATTCGTACAGGATCTTTGCGTCCTTCAGAATGCCGATGTACCGGTTCAGCGTTTCGCGCTTGATGTGCGTTTCCGCCTTTTCAAGATCATCAAGGAGGTTGTCGAGACTTGTCGTCGCGCCGAAGTTGTTGACAAGGTATGTCTGAACTTTCTGGAACACGGAAAGATTGCGGATCTTTATGCGGCGGCGGATGTCTTTTTTGAATATCTCGGCAACGACGCTTTCAATGTATGTCCTGCGGTCGTCGGCGGAATCGTACTGAACAGCTTTCGGGAATCCGCCGTCACGAAGATACTGGTCGAACTCATCGACAAGATTGGCGGATATGCTTTTTCCGAGAAATTCCTTCATGCCAAGGAACTCGTCGAAGGTGAGCGGGAACATTTCGAATTCAATGTATCGTCCCGTCAGCTTCGTGACAAGCTCTCCGCTCAGGAGATAGGAATTCGAACCGGTGATGAAGATGGAGTGTCGGCCTTCGACGCGGAAAGCATTGATTACTTCTTCAAAGTTCTTTACATTCTGGATTTCATCGATGAAGAGATATGTCGTTCCAGAGGACGGTGTCTTTTCGTCGATGAGCCGTTCAAGGCGGTCGGGGGTCGTGATGTTTTTGTATGGGCGGCTGTCAAGATCAAGATAGACAATGTGCGCATCGTCCGTTCCTCGCTCCCGCATCTCTTCGGCAATTGTGCCCATAAGGCAGGATTTACCACAACGTCTGACGCCGGTAATGACCTTTATGAGGCCAGTGTCCGCATAAAATCCGCGAATCTTGCGGAGGTAGTTCTCTCTCCTGTAGTAGTTCATGGTGGGCAGTATAGCAAATCTGCTGCAAAATGGCAAGTTAAGGGGGTAATATTCGAAAGGTTATTGAAAAATACCCCCTTAACCCGCGAACTCGCATCGTGGCGGCCAACGGAGACTTTTTCCCGACCGCTTCAAGAGGTTGTCGAGCAGGAGTAAGAAAGATGTTGGGCAAGATGGGACAGGTTCTGGAAAGCAGATTGGCGGACGACCTCAGGATGTGGCAACTGGCGCCGGGGCCGTTGAAAATGCTATAATACCCGCATGGAAAAGACCGATGACGGAATTCAGACGAAGTTCTCCGCCGTGACCTTCCTTGCGATAGACTTCGAGACGACGGGATACGACTTCGGTTCGGCGAACGAGCCGTGGCAGCTCGGGTACGCGCGCGTGGAGGACGGCGCGATAACCGAGACGGGCGAGTGGTTCTTCGACGTCGAGGGCGCGCCGGAGCGCGCGCACGAGGCGGATGCGCTCGGGACGCTGCAGAGCTCGTTCGAGACGTGGGCCCCGAAGCTGATGGGCGTAAGGCTCGTCGCGCACAACATCGCGTGCGAGCGGACGATCCTCACGCGCGCCGCGCCGCTCACGAAGTGGGGTCCGTGGGTGGACACCATGAAGCTCGCGAAGGCGCGCTATCCGGGTCTTCCTTCGTACAAGCTCGGCGATCTCTGCGAGATGTTCGGACAGGTGCCGATGATCGACGGGCGGACGTGGCACGACGGACTCTTCGACGCCGTCGCGTGCGCGAACCTCGCGCTGTTTCTTGGCGAATGACCCCGCTGTGCCGCGATTTTTGGTATAATATCACCTATGAACATCGTGATATTGCTGGGTGCCCCGGGTTCGGGGAAGGGCACGGTCGCGGGCAAGCTCGCGTCCGAGAACGACGGACTTAAGCACGTCTCGTCCGGAGACCTCCTCCGCGGCGCCGTTGCCAAAGGCACTGCGGCCGGCGTTGAGGCCAAGGGCTACATGGAGAAGGGCAACCTCGTCCCTGATGCGCTGATCGCGCAGATGATCAAGGACGTGGTCGCGGAGACGACGGGCGACGTAACGATGCTGCTCGACGGCTTTCCGCGCAACCTCGCGCAGGCGAAGATCCTCGAGGAGATGGGCGCGCCCGTGAAGAGCGCAGTGCTCATCGACGTTCCGGATTCCATCATCCAGGACCGCATTGCCGGACGCCGCACGTGCCCCAAGTGCAAGGCCGGCTACCACGTCCGCAACCTTCCGCCGAAGGTGGAGGGAATCTGCGACGTCTGCGGCGAGAAGCTCGTGATCCGCAAGGACGACAATCCCGAGACGGTGAAGGACCGCCTCGTCGTCTACCATCGCGAGACCGAGCCGCTCATTACGTTCTACCGCGAGAAGGGCCTCCTGAAGTCGGTTGACGGCACGATCGGCGTCGACAACGTCGCCGCGGCGTTCCTCAAGGCGATGTGATGAAAGTCGACATAAAGACAAAGGCGCAGATAGAGAAGATGCGCGAGGCGTGCCGCATGAGCGCGGAGATCCGCGACATGTGCGCCGCGGCCGTCGAGCCCGGCATGACCACCGCCGACATCGACGACATCGTGATCGCGTACTGCGAGAAGCACCACGTCAAGGCGAGCTTCTACGAGTTCCCGGGCGGGAGGTACGCGCCCGACTTCCCGGGGCATCTGTGCGTCTCGATAAACGACGAAGTCATCCACGGCGTTCCGGACCGCAACCGCGTGATAATGCCGGGAGACCTCGTGAAGACGGACGTAGGCATCTTCAAGAACGGATACAACGGCGACACTTCCAGGACCGTCGCGCTCGGAGTCACCGATCCCGAGGTACTTCGCCTCGTCGAGGTGACGCGCCAGTGTCTGAAGGCGGGCATCGCGGCGTGCGGCCCCGGCGTGCATCTCGGAGACGTCGGCTACGCGATCCAGAAGGTCGCGGAGGACGCGGGGTTCGGAGTGGTGCGCGACTGGATCGGGCACGGCGTCGGGCGGACAGTCCACGAGGAGCCCGAGGTGCCGAACTACGGGAAGCCCGGCACGAAGCTCGTCCTCAGGCCCGGAATGACGATCGCGATCGAGCCGATGATATCGATGACGAAGAAGGGCGAGCAGACGGACGTCCTTCCGAACGGCTGGACGGTCGTCACGCGCGACAGGTGCCTCTCGGCGCACTTCGAGCATACCGTGGCGATCACGGACGACGGATGCGAGATTCTCACTTTGCCGGCGGACTATCCCTGAAGCTCTTAAGCCCGAAGGCGCTTAGGTCGAATGGCGGCTGATTGCTTGGGAGCGGATTGTCCGTCCGGCGCTAATCTGAAAGGAAACGCGACATGACTGTCAGGTTCTACGCCAACGCGTCGAAGAGCGCGGCGCGCGCGGCCGCCGTGCGGCTCGCGGCGGAGGCCGCGAGGCTCGGCCTCGCCGTGTCGCGGCGCGGCGCAAGCGACGCGGTTGTGGCGCTTGGCGGAGACGGAACGATCCTCCGTGCCGCGAGGCGCTTCCCCGACATTCCCGTCCTTGGCTTCAACCTCGGTTCGCTCGGCTATCTCGCGAGCGTCGGCGAGGAGGATTTCGTCAACGCGCTCGCGGCGCTCGCCGCGGGGAACTTCGCCGTCTCCGAGCGCGCGATGCTCGAGGTGGACGGGGTGACGGCGCTGAACGACGTCGCGATCATGCGCGAGATGACGGGGCACGCGGCGATACTCGACCTCTCCGCGAACGGAAGCTCCGCGACGCGCTATATGGCGGACGGAGTGATCGTCGCGACGCCAACGGGCTCCACGGCGTATTCGCTCGCGGCGGGCGGTCCAGTTCTCATGCCAGACTCGCGCAGCTTCGTGGTGACGCCGATGAACCCGCACGCGCTCGGCGTGAGGCCGATGGTAGTGAGCGACTCGGTGCGGCTGCGGGTGACCTCGCGCCGCCACGTGGCGGGGGCGAGGGAGAGGGTCGGAGTCTATGCGGACGGTGAGAACGTCCGCATGCTCAAGCCGGGCGACACGGTGGAGATCGCGAAGTCGCAGCGCTCCGCGAAGCTCATCGAGCTCGAGGGGTATGATCCGTACGAGGTTCTGAACAGAAAGCTGGGGTGGTCCAAATGACGATAGAGGAACTCAACGAAGCCGTGGAGACGGGAGAGATCGACGAGGTCATCCGCGTCTGCGAGGCGCGGCAGGTGAAGGCGCTTTCCGCGCTTGCGGACAGGATATGCGCGCAGAAGGGCGTGAGGGTTATACTCCTCTGCGGCGGTTCCTCGGCCGGAAAGACGACTACGGCGAAGCGCCTCTGCACGCAGCTCAGGGTCAACGGCGCGAAGGCGCTCCACTTGTCGACGGACGACTACTTCGTGGGCGACGCGAGGAATCCGCGCCATCCGGACGGAACCTTCGACTACGAGACGATCGAGGCAGTCGATTCCGCGCGTCTCGCGCAGGACCTGAAGTCGCTCATCGCGGGCGAGAGCGTGCATCTGCGGCGCTTCGACTTCGTGAAGCACGACGGATTCGATTCCGAGGCCGAGACGTCGATCACGGCTGACACATACATCGTCCTTGAGGGAATCCACGCGCTGAATCCTCTTCTCACGCAGGACCTTCCAGAGAAGTGCAAGTTCCGTCTCTTCATCGAGCCGAAGACGCAGCTCACGGTTTTCGCGCTGACGAAGCTCCCCCCGCAGGACGGGAGGCTGCTGCGGCGTCTCGTGAGGGACAACCAGTTCCGCAAGATGAGCCCGCTCGAGACGTTCACCCTCTGGCCGCAGGTGCTTGACGGAGAGGAGAAGTGGATCAACCCCTACAGGAAGTTTGCGGACGCGGAGTTCGACTCGGGGCTCGAGTACGAGCTCGCGGTGCTGAAACCGTATGCGGCGGGGCTCGTCGAGCTCGTGCGCAGGCGCCGTCCGGAGGAGAAGAAGTCGTATCTCTTCACGGAGCTCTTCGAGGCGATCCGCCCGGCGCATCCGAACATCGTTCCCGGCGACTCGATCCTCCGCGAGACCATCGGCGGCAGCCAGCTTGAATACTGAATCAAACCCGATTCACGGACGCGGACGATTTGGTATAATATTGCGCAATCTCGGCGAAGGGTCGCCGGGAGGCAATAAGGTGATTTCGCGATGCTATACTATCTGTCTCAGCTTCTGACGCCGTACTGGGGTCCGTTCCGCATGCTCCAGTCCCACGCCCTGCTCCTCGCGGGCGGTACCTTCTTTGCGGCAATCCTGACCTGGCTGCTGCTGCCCAGGCTGTGGGGCAGGCTGCCGCAGGACCACGGCAAGGCGATACTGAAGGACATGGACGGCATGAAGTCGAAGGGCAAGCCGACCGGCACCGGGCTTATAGTGTCGCTCGTCGCGCTTCCTGTGATTGTCCTCTTCGCGCCGCTCGCGTTCTGGGACCTCATGGCCGTCTTCGCGCTGTACCTCGCGATGCTGTTCGGATACCTCGACGACCGCGCGGCTGTTCCGTGGGGCGAACTCAAGAAGGGACTCCTGGACCTAGTCGTGTCCGTCGCGATCGCGTTCTTCATCTTCCGCGGACACGCGGAGCAGACAGCGGACGGACTCAAGATGATCGCGTGGCTTCCGTTCGTCAAGGGCATCTGGCTCATCCCCGGCTGGACTTACGTTCCGCTTGCGGCGTTCATACTTTGGTTCACGATGAACGCGACGAACTGCTCCGACGGAGTCGACGGACTCGCCGGAACGCTCACCACGATAACGCTCGCGATGCTCGCGTTCACGCTGTACGTCGTCGTCGGCTATCGTCCGGTCGCGCACTACTTCCTCATCCCCGTCTACGCCGAGGCGGCGCGCTGGGCGATCGTCGTTATGGTCGTTGCGGGCGCGTTCGCGGGATACCTCTGGTACAACGCCGAGCCGTCGAAGATACTGATGGGCGACGCGGGGAGCCGATTCCTCGGAATCCTTGTCGCGACCGCGTCGATGATGACGGGCAATCCGTTCTTCGTACTGTTCCTTGCGCCCGTGGTGCTGGTGAACGGAGGCGGCGGACTCGGCAAGCTCGTGCTCCTGCGCGTCGCGAAGCGCCTCGGCTTCCAGATCGGCGACGACAGCGTCATCCGCAAGGTGCGCTTCCCGCTGCACGACCACTGCAAGAAGAACCTCGGCTGGTCCAACGCGCAGGTCCTCATGCGCTTCGTCCTGCTTCAGGTGGCGGTGATGCCGATTCTCCTTCTCATCCTCTTCAAGGTGCGGTAGCTCACCGCCGAAGGTTTGACCGCCCGGCTACGGATTGTGTATAATATCTCCATCTGAATCACGAACTACGCTTTACGCACAACCATGAACCGCAGAATACTTCTTGGCGTCACCGGATCGATCGCAGCCTACAAGGCCGCGGAACTTGTCCGCCTTTTCATCAAGGCCGGAGACGACGTGCGCGTCGTGATGACGCCTGCCGCTACCGAGTTCGTCACGCCGCTCACCTTCCAGACGCTTTCGAGGAACCCCGTCTACGTCGAGGAGTTCAAGCGTCCGATGGAGTGGCGTCCCGAGCACATCTCGCTTGCGGATTCCGATCTCGTCGTCGTCGCGCCGGCGACTGCGAACACGATCGCGAAGCTGCGCTACGGCCTTGCGGACAATCTCCTCACCTCCACGATCCTCGCGACGCGCGCGCCAGTGGCGGTCGCCCCTGCGATGAACGACGGCATGTGGGAGAACGTCGTCACGAAGGAGAACATCGCCGCCCTCGAGCGCCGCGGGGTGAAGATTATCGCGCCCGGATATGGAGACCTCGCGTGCGGAACGAGCGGACTCGGACGCATGGCCGAGCCGGGCGAGATATTCAACGCGCTGTGATTGGCGGTCAGTCCTTCTGGACCCACTTTCCGGAGTCGTCCTGGTACCATGTGCCGGAGGGCACCTTGGTGCGCATTTTCGCGGCGTAGCGCTTCTGGACGGCTTCGAGCGTGGTTCCGTTTGTCTTCGCGATCTCGCTGAAGCGCTTCATGCGCTTTGCGTTTTCGTCGGCGATCAGGATGCGGTCGTCGTCCGTCGCGCCGTCGCGCTCCTCGAGCATCGCGCGGTTCGTGAAGCCCGCCGCCCTGCGGTCGACCATCTCCTTCACGGCCTTGTAGTTGCCCTTCGGCTTCTGCTGGTCTTCGTCCGCGAACGCCTTGTCGAGATCCTTGTCGACCTTGAGGTTGACGTCCATGGTTATGTGGATCGGCTTTATCTCGCTTTCGGTCTTTACCTGGATGCATCCTGCCGCGCAGACCGCCGCAGCCGCGAGTATGATGTGGGCTTTCATTTCTGCTTCTCCTTGCCTGTATGTCGTTTGAATTTAAGTCCGAGGTTGACGATCTCGTCTACATCGCCGTGGAAGGCGATGTTCAGATTGACCGGAACGGTGGTGTTCCCGCGCGTCGCGGAACCTTCGATCTTGATGCCGAGGGTGGAGTCCTCCCCGTCCTCTCCGCGCGCGAGCTCGATCTTGAGCACGTTGTAGTCAAGGTCGGCGAGAACCTTCGCGAGGTTGCCGCGCTCCGCCTCCGGTACGCCGCCGAGCTCAAGGTTGTCTAGAATCGGCTTCGGATCGTCGATGCGCATCTTGCCGGTCTCGCCCGGCGTCGAGAAGAGGTAGGTGTTCTTGATGTGCAGCTCGCGTCCGTCCTTCAGGAAGAACGGCATCTTCCCGTGGAGGCGTCCCGAGGCCTGCCCGCGGAAGTACGCGAGCCGCGAGAGGACCTGTCCGGCGTCGATGCCGTCCGCGAACACCGTCGCGCCGGCGCTGAGCTTCTCGGGGTCGAGGAAGAGGGAGTAGAGCCTCAGCTCGCCTCCGCAGCAGTCCGCGCCCGCCTCGGTGACGAGATAGGAGCGTTCCGTCGCGCGCACGGACGCGAAGGCGTTGGAGAGGACGAAGCCCGCGGCGGTGACCGAGTCGGCGCGCGGGAACATGGGCGCAATGTCCCGGTGGTCGGCGATCGCGTCCACGCCGAAGCGCAGGCGCAGTCCGCTGATTTCGACTGGCGTGCCGCCCGGTGTGACGAGGGATGCGTCGAGGTTCTTGACGCCGCCGCGCGCGGACCATGCGGGGACCGGGCGCTTCGGGGTGCATGATCCCTCCGCGTCGAGGGAGAAGGAGCCGCTGAACGCGAGGTCCTTCGTCATCGGCGAGCCGAGGCGGGAGAGGACGGTCGCTAGAACAGGGTCGTCCTGGGATATGGCGCGCTCCTTGACGTTTGCGTTGAAGCGCCATTCCTTCGCACCCTGCGCGGAGAAGTCTGCGTAGAGCATCCAGTCTGTGCCGTCGAGCGATAGGCGCAGGTCGCCGTCAGCGCGGATGAACCCGAACCTCACGTTGGCCGTCGCGGTGTAGCGCCAGTCGAGGAGTCGTCCCTTGGCGCGCACGCGGAATCCGTCCGGCTTGCCGCGGCGTATGTCAAGATCGACCGTGGCCTTCTTCGACTCCACCAGCTCGGCGAGCTTCCCCTTGATGCGCGGGGAGAGGTCGAACTCGAGTTCAGGGATCGGCACGTGCGTGAGGAGATAGGGGACGGAGAGCACGAAAG
>JAEEGF011627038.1_pt1 | contig 20659 bp, 7 predicted proteins | sample 9134171 | NCBI WGS metagenome assembly JAEEGF01 (sample SAMN16246542, study PRJNA631951) | gut metagenome | biome: gut microbiome; feature: rumen; material: AP-attached | host: Bos | place: Iran: Karaj | collected 2018-10
GAGCCGCCATCTTGGCGGCTCACTGGGACAACGGACATCTTGTCCGTTGCACACTGGGACAGCGGGCGTCCCGCCCGTTGCGGGAGGGCGCGCCCCCCCTACGGCAACTCCACCACCACCTTGAAGAACCTGTACGCCGGATTGCCCCCCGCCGGCACATCCGCCCACGGCCCCTCCAGCGCCGCCGCCCCCTTCAGCACGGCCTGTATCTCCACGCCCGTCCAGCGGTTCGTCTTCGGCTCCCACTCCACCTTCGGCTTGCCGTCCACCAGCTCAATGGACACGATGCGGAAGTCGTTCGTGGCAAGCGTCGGGTCAAGCCCCAGCGCGTAGCACTCCGCCACCGTCCGCCCGTTCGCCGCCTTGGCATCCGCCGTCAAGCCGCGTTCCGCCAGCCATGCCGCCAATCCCGCGTCCGCCCCGCTCGGCGTCCACGCCATCGCGTCCAGCCATGCGCAGTCGCCATCCGCCGTCCGCGAACTTGTCCGCGAATATGTCCAGCGGATCGTGTGCGCCCCTGCGCCCTCCACCGTCGCCGTCTGCTCCTTCCAGCCGTCCGTCCGGTACTCCTGCGCCTGTTGCGTGCCGTCCACCTCCACCTTCGCGAAAGCGAACGGGGTGTTGCGATAGACGCCGCCCATCACGTTCCAGCGGAACGACAGAGTCCCGGCGCCGTTCACCGTCGTCTCAATCCAAGACGACTGTCCGCTCGTCACCGTTCCGCTCTTCGCCGAGACGCCGTTCGTCCAGCCTGTCGAACCATCAGCGGACCAATCGGCGTCTCCGCCCGTCGTGAACGAAAGCATCTCCGCATCCACGGCCTCGCCGAGCGTCCAGACCTTCTCGCCCCACACCGCCGTCAGCGTCGTGTTCGTCGAACCGAACACGTACGTCGTACCCGAGGCGTACGTCGTTTCACCGTCAGACCAGCCCATAAAGACGTATGTGCCGTTCGCGAGCGTCCCTGCTCCCGGCAAAGTCAGCTCGTAGCCCTCATATTTCGTCACGGTCTCTGGCACCGTCCCCACCGTCGCGCCGCCCGCCGCGAACGTCACCGTCACAGGCGTCGGCGTCCAGACGACACCGTCCACCCAGGCGCAATTCTGCCATGTCGCCCCATCCTCGTCGTAGTCGTCCCGTGAGAACGTCCACGCAAGCACGTGCGACCCCGCACCCGTCACCGTGTATTCCACCTGCCGCCAGCCGCTGTCGCCCGCGATCTTCGCGACATCCGCGCCGTCGATCGTGAACACCGCATAGTCGTACCATTCATCGAACTCATCGTCCATCTCCTCGCAGCTCACCTTCCACCAGAACGAGCCGCTGCCCGCACCGACCACCGTCGCCGTCAGCGTCGTGTTTGCCCGTCCTCCTTCGGCCGCAGCGTCAATCGAGCCGCTCCGCAACGACGCGCCGCCCGTCTTGTACGTCGTGCTGTCCGGCGTCCACGCCGCCGCATCGTTGGAAAACTCGAGGTTGCCGCAATCCACATAGTCTGCAAGCGTCCAGTCGCACGCCTCCCACACGGCGTAGAGCGTCACGGACGCCCCCTGCTCGTAGGCGAGGTCAAGCACCTCCGCTGAGTTCGTGTATACCATCTCGCCGTCCGGCTCCGTCGCCCAGCCCACAAACGCATACCCCGCCCGTGAGAATCCGCATTCAGAGAGGTTCGCCGCCGTTGCTACCGTCAACTCCTGCGCGTCCATCGTCCCCTCACCGCCGTTCGCATCAAAGGAGACCGAATACCGATTGAACGTCCAATGTGCATAGAACGTGTGCGGACGTGTCAGTGCAACCTGCGTGACCGCCGTCACACGCGCGCCACCATCAGTCGCCGTCCACCATCCGCCAAACACTGTCCCACGCCTTACAGGATCCTGCGGCAGACTATATGTCGTTCCCGTAACCTGTTCGACTTGCGACGTAACCGTGCCCGTACTGCCAGCGGCAACAAAATCTACCATAAACCTGTTCGGTTCCCACCACGTGATTTCATGTGTCGTCCCGTCAGGCCAGAACTCCGGGAGCGCGCGTGAGGTAGGTACGCCGTCCCATCCCATCGAACCATTCGGCACATACGTGACGAGCGCCGCGCTTGTACCACCATACGCCATCGCTTCATACGCTGGCGCGTTGCCTACGAAACGGACAGACTGCAGTAGGCTGCACCCCGAGAACAAATTGGTGCCAAGCGACGTCACGCTCTGCGGCACAATCAATTCCGACAGCGCCAAACATTCGGCGAACACACAATCCGGCAGCATCGTCAAATTCTTTGGCAACGCCATCTGCGAAAGGTTCGAGCATCCTCTGAACACCTCCGCCCCCAACGTCGTTACGCCCGACGGGATTCCTAACGTCGTCAGTGATGAACAGCCCTGAAACGCCCGCGCACCTATCTCAGTCAGTTCAGACGGCATCTCCACCGTCACCAACGCTCCACAGTCCTTAAAAGCCTGTGTCCCTATACTTGTCACGCCCGACATCATCTCCACGCTCGCTAACGCCTCACACCCCTCGAATAGCGATGCGATTACGTTTCCACGTACTACCGTCGCCTCCGTCACCAATTTGTAAGCACTCGGGAACGCTGCAGCCACCGTCGTAACATCACCCGGCAACGAAATCGTGCGAACCCGCGTACACCCATAAAATGCCCACTCACCAATCGACTCCACGCTCTCTGGAATATTGACTCGAGTCAGCCGCGACACCCACTGAAACGCTCGCGTACCGATACGCCGCAACCCATCCGGCAGTGACAGAGCATCGATACCATCGCAGTTCGAGAAAGACTGCTCTCCAATGACGACCAGCCCAGTCGGAAACGCAAACTCCGTCAGCTGCTTCAAATCCTTGAACGCCCGTGCACCGATATTCGTCACGGAATTCGGCAGATTGAACGCCGCCATGTTCGTACAACCCACGAACGCATCCGCCGACACCTCCGCCAAATTCTCCGGCAACGTCAAGCTATTCATCGATCCACACCCCGAAAACATCCCCGACGCCATTTGAGGTTTCACTGGGACAACGGGCGTCCCGCCCGTTGCGTCTCCGCTATGGGTAGCCGCCGTCTCGGCGGTTACCATCACGCTCTCGATCTTTCCGTACGCCGACGGGAACAACTCAGCAAGCGTCGCCAACCCCAACGGCACCGTCACGCCCGTCAACCGCCGACACTCAATAAACGCCCCCGCGCCAACATTCGTCACGCTACACGGAATCGATGCCGAAAGCATCCGCCAGCAGTTTGAGAACGCCACTTCGCCAATCTCGACCACTCCGTCTGGAATATCCACAGACATCAACTGCGAGCAATTGGCAAATGCACCGTCGCCAATTTCGTGCAATGTTGACGGAAGCGAGATATTCTGTGCATACGTGCAATTGCGGAATGCGTCGCGATCCATCGCCACCACACTCTCCGGCAATACGATCTCCTCAATACCCGTGCAATCCTTGAACGCCCGTGCTCCCACGAATCGTAACGACGTCGGCAACTCCACCGTCTCAATTCCATACTCTCCTTCAAACGCCCCAGCGGCAATACCCCTTACTCCTTCTGGGATTTGAACGACTTGATGGTTGATCTCGTTATCTGCAAATCCCAAACACCAACCCTGGCACAACACTAATCCGTTCGTCGATACTGTCTCTAACGCCGAACACGCCTCGAACACGTTCGTCCCTATCCGTACCACACTCTCTGGAATCTCTATCGTCTGAAGCAAAGTACATCCAGCGAAAAAGTTATCGGGGATAGTAGTCAATCCGCCAGAGAACACAACATTCGTCAATCCACTACAACCTGCGAACACAGAATCCTCGATTCCAACCACGCTATAGCCATCGATCTCGGACGGGATTATGGCTGAATTCGCCGCTTGCGCCGTTTCGGTAATAACCGCTCCACCATCCACGAGCTCATACTTCCATTTCGCAAAGACACTTGTCGAATAGATTTCATCGTGAACGACACCGCCAATGTAGGTCGCATACGTAAGTTCGTGACGACCGATTGTTGATGGCGTGTATGTAAATTCGCCAGTTCCCGTTACACGTCGCACCTCGTTTCCATTGTCAGAAATCACGACCATCGCGTTCGTATCACCGCCAATCCACGCAGCATCCCACGGAACTAATATCGAATCGACCGTTGGTGACAACACTGTATCCACCGTAAACGGCGAAGAATCTCCCGCCTGTCCGGCCATAGCAACAAACGCCACTGCATTGGTGAACTCTTGGACAGGGCGAACAGGAAAACCGTTGAGGCGGACTTCAAGGCCCCTGCCGTGGGAGCCCGAGCACAAAAATAATTGGAGACCCGTCGAGTAGTAGTTGTAGTCGTACGAGTACGGGACGGACGACCAGTAGTAGCCGTCACCGATAGCGCTGAGCGAAGTCCCGGCGCCGTAGCCGGCACAGGGGAGGAAAATGCTGTTAGAGGCGTAGTCGCCCCGTCCGCGAACGACGCACCCTTCCACGCCGTTCTGCGTTGTCCACGTCCAGTCGCACTTGTTATAGCAGAGATCTTCCAACTCTTGGACCGTCGGCATGCGCCATCCGCCGCCCCATTGTACCTGCGCTGCGTCATGTTCCGGCGCAAGTACATACGTGCCATCCTGCGCCACGACCCAACCCTTGCTTTGTAAAGTGGAAATACTCTTTTGGAAAGTCTGCTGGCTTATCGGGTCGTTGCCGAACTGGAAGTTGGACGACGACCCGTCCGTTGCTACCCAAGCGTTGTTTTCGCGCTTGTAGCCGACGGTATCGCCCCACCAGAAGTAGTAACCATAATCCTCCGGCTCTTCCGCGCCGATGTTCGTTGTTGCCCAGTAGGGGCCGTCTTCCCAAAGCTGGACTTTATTGCGGTCCACGGTGACGCGCACGACCATGTTGGTATAGCGCACGATACCGAGGTCGGCGCGGGCATCCCAAAGAAGCCGGTAATCGCCATTGACATGCACCTTGCGGTCGGTCGAGTTCGTTCCGTCTTGTACGAGCCAGACATGCGAGACGTCGCGCGTGTTGCCGATGTCCGGCATGACGGCCGACACGGCGAGTTTCAAACCATTGTTTTCGCCCTCGATCCCCGTCACTTTGCAGGTGATGTCCACCAGTCCGTTCCACGGATACCGCTGCTTCGCGGTCACATCCGTAATCGTCGGTGTGGCTGCAAAGACTGGCATTGCCCCAATTATGAGCATAATTACGAAAACACTGTATTTCTGCATGGCGAACCTCCTGTGCTCGTTGTTTCAATTATGATTATTTTGCCACGCTTTTAATGGTAGAGTATTGCGAGGCGAGTGTGTCACACTTATTGCGTATGTCACCCCAACTACCCTCAATCTGGAAGATTGACACTGGGGAATACCCATATTGCATTAGTTCTTCGCGGACTTTTTCCTTTGCGTTCCCAAAGTCTATCGAAAGACAATGTATCCGTCCTCGGAACGTATCGTTTTCTTCCACTGGCTCAATCTGAAGATTACCTTCCTCGTCATGAACATAGACCTGTCGCATCATATAACTGTCCTGCGCTAAAATACGACTGTCTATCTGCCGAGGAGTGATAATAACCGTTCTGCCGGTCCTCCCCTCGGGTATAGGTCTTTGACACGCCTCATCCGTGTCAAAGTCATCATCATTTGTTTCGAGAAGCCAAACATTGCAGCCTTTTCTTTCGTCATTTTCTCCTATGCCGAAGAACAACGCAACAAGACTATTGCTTGTCCAATCCAGAAAGCGTGTCCTAACTCCATGGTGCTGAGCGAGGACCATAGCGTCCCAATCAGAATACCTGTTACCAAGTGTACACCTTACAGCTTTCAAGCAATCCCTTTCAAATGATATTGGTCTTTTGATCGTGTTTTGCCGGATTGTATCGTTTATCTTCGCAACAAGCCGACGATCACTTTTATCGCCGCGGAACACCAAAGCAGGCCGATCCGTGCCAAAACGATGAATTTGTGCTAATACCCTTTGTTGGAACGGCAATATGGCTTGAATATAATCATTCAAGCACCCTACGTGCACATCAATCTTTTCACTCATACGCAGCTTGCTCGCTTTCTTCTACGCCTTCCCCGACAAAGGCTCAACCACCCAAGACGCAGAATAGAAAAGTGGCGTGCCTTACATTCTCACGTCACGATAGAGGCATCGCCAAACGCCTGCGACAAACCATGATCAGAAGACACGCTACGTGGATGTAATCCATCCACGTAGCGCAACTTCGTATCTCGCTTTGTCTACTTTGGCGAAGTTTCTATCGTAGCGACAATACGCTGTTGCGTACGTTGTTGGGGGCCTTTCGGGCTTGCCCAGCTCCTCGGAGGGGAGCGGCGGTCGCGGGGCGACCGCCCTGGTGGTCCGAGGTTCTGCCCTTGCCTTGGAGATACGGCGCGCGCAGGGCGCACGCCCTACCATTCGGTCACGACAAGCGCGACCGCTCCCGTGGTTTCGGGCCGGTGGCTGGTACTCCGTGCCGCTCTTCGCCGCGCAATCGCGTCACGAAAAGCCGTACCCGCCGATATCAAAGATCAAATTCCGCCTCGTCTTTGAGAAGCAAGATGGAAATAGTATGCCACATTCCCCCGCCCAGCGCAAGCGGGATTTTGGGAAGTTGAAGTTTTGCGCGCGATTTGAGACGTGAATGCGCGGTACGTCAGTTATTGCGACATGTGAAGTAACGGGTATTGGACGTGAAATTATGAAACAACCTCTAGAACGCCGCTCGCCTTCGCAGGGATTTCAACCACTATGGCGCGGCGCTCGGGGATGTACTCAAACTTGACGGGAGCGCCAGCAAAGAGAACACGTTGCGGTTTCGACACACGCGTCACCACAACCTTGGAAGGCGCCTGCGGCCACGCCGTCACGCGGCAGCGCAGTGTCCCCTTCTCGGGTGCAAGCGCCTCCACGTCTCCCGCCGCGTGCACGAGCGCCGGCGCGCCACTTCCCGGACGCACAACCGCGCGCACCGAATAGAACGGCATCTGCACGTATTCGGCAAAGTTCTCCTGCACCGTGCCGGGATTGATTGGAATCGGGAAACGCGTCTGCCGCTCGAGGTTCCACGAGTCGGGCAGAAGACCCACGAAATGCGGCTCGTCCGCCGTATGGTTCTGCCGCGCGCCGGAGACCGTGATGCCAGTCGCGATGTTGCGCCAGAACTTTCGCGCCTTGACATCGGGTTCGATCCGCGCCAGGTCCCACAGCGCGGCGGAATACACAAGCCCGCACCACTGGACGGGACGCCCAATCCAGTTCGGCGCCACCCAGTGCGTCGCGCCCATCACAGCGCACGTCGCGTACAGCCCCACCGGCTTCACACCTTCGCCGAAGTCGAACGGCGGAGGCACAAGGTACACCATCGAGAGCCCGCCGTACGCCCAGTGCCGCGCCTCGCGGAGATAGGCGGGATCGGGCTTCAGAAGATAGGCGAGCGTGTAGATCCGCACGAGGTGCGCCGAGGCCATGATGTCCGGCGTGTGGAGCGGCATCTCCCACGGTTGCGCCCCACGCGGCACCGTGCCGTGGTAGAGCGCGGTCGCCTTGTCGACGATCGCGAGCGCCTTTGCGATCTCCGTTTCGTCGCCACTCCACGTGGCCGCGGAGAGGAGTCCGTCAAGCGCCATCGCCGTGTAGCCGTTGCAGTGGTCTGCGCCGAGCGTCTCGCCGAAGTCGGGCTTGCCGGGCTGCGGCTTCCAGATGCGCTTTCCGCTGGCAAGCGAGACGTTGCCGCTCTTGAGATCCGCGTTTTTGCGCGCAAGGAACGCAGACACGTCACCCGCAACGAGCACGGGCGCGGGACGGCGCACGTGCGAGACGCCCGTAAAGCCCACGTCGCGCTTCGGCACGGCGGCGAGAACCTCGGCGGATGTGGAACGCAGACGCGCGGCGAGTTTCTTGTCGCCCTTTGGTTCACGGTCGAGCGCGGACGCAAGATACTGCATGAGGACGGGCGCGTCCGCGACGAGCGACGACTTGAAGCTCCCGCCGATGGCGTGCTTGAACTTTACGCCCTCGCGGATGGCCGAATCGAGCCAGCCGTGCGCGAGCTGTTCGAGCGCGGACGTCTGGTCGATCTTGTCGGGCTGCAGAAGCGTTGTGCCGGAAAACCATGTTTCGATGGCGTCAGCCACGCTCTCCCCTTCACCCACCTTGAACAGCGCCAAGTGCTCAAGTTTATGGAGCGGCACTGGCTCGTACACGTCGAGCTCCGATTCACTGCGCGCCGGTCCCACGGCGGGTACCCAGAACGCAAGCAGATGACCTCCGCTCTTGAAGAGACGGTCAGGCGTGTCAAATACAGTAGCGCATTGCGACGGACCCGCACCGGACCTCTTTATCTTTCCCTGCTCCATCCATATTGCGGCAAGCCAGTTTCCGTCCCTTGTGAACACGGCCACCGGCGCGCTCAGGCGGTACTCGGCCGGTATCATGCGGTTGTGCTCGTGCGTGCGGATTTCCTTCGTGTTGGACGACGGCTCGTCGTCGAGGTACTCCACGCCCGCGAGCATCGCCTGGTGTTTGTGTCCGTTCGAGGCACGATCAACGAAAAGCGTGAGCGCCGGCACATGCAGCACCTTCGCCGGCTCGTCGTCGCCCTTGCGCGGCCCTGCGACGACCTGCGTCTCCACAAGAAGCGATCCGTCGATCTTCGAGATCTCGAACCTCCGCCTGAGTACCCACCTGCGTCCATCGGCGTCAATAGCCTGCGCCTCGGTCGAGAGCGATCCGCCGTCCAGCACAGCAGTCATCTTCACATTCGACCAGTCAAGCGTACGCACCTTGCCCGCCTTGTCCACATAAACGAACGGCTCCTCCGGCAAGTTCTCCACCGCCTTGCCGCGCGCGATGAAACGGAATGCGCCGATGCGGCCGGGATCGTGGCGTAGTTCCCATCCCGCGCCCTTCACGACGAGCCGCGTGGAAGCCGGGATCACAAGCGGCGCGGCCTGCTGCGGCGCATAGCTCCAGAGAGGCGCGCTGTATTCGATCGAGATCGTCTTTACGGTGTATTTGTCGGCTGAGCCCTGCGTTCCCGGGGGATCGAGACGAAACCTGCATTCGCCGCGCATTGGGAACGGGACGCTGAGCTCCGTTTCGAATCTTGTGTACGGCGCCTTGCCTACGGGACGCAGCCGGCACGACCATTCCTCGTTGAAGCCGCGCTTTGCCGTGCAGAAGAAAATCTGCCAGGAACGGTCGTTCGTCGTGGGCGCGCATGTCATTGCGAAGCGCGTGCGCTTAATGTTGGCCGGCGCCGCGGGAAGCTTCTGCATCGGCCCCACGAACCACGGATCTTCGCCCGTCACCGTGAACGACAGACCTTCCGCCGAAGACGACACGTCGGTCACGTCGTGCGGACCTCCCCATCCGTGCGGCTTAGTGAAGTCGACTATCGTCGTCTCTGCGCCAAAGCACGTCCACGCGAACACGCCGCAGAATGCCATCGCCGCCACTAGGCTGCGCACTTTTCCTGTGTTTATTGACCTGTTCATCTTCGCTTCTCCTTCTCTGGATGTTCTGTAAAACTCATCACGGCGCATTTGTGAACTGCCCTCCCAACGAGAGCATCTTGACTGCCGGGGGGATGAGATCCGGCTCTGACGTACACAGGTTCCCCTGGCGCACGCGGATCTCACCCACGCCCACGGGCGGCGAAGTGAGGACGAGATCGTTCGCCCCAGTCTTCTCGACAACCGACGCCCCCAGCAGGTCACGGCCCGAAATCCGCACCGGACCATTCCGCGTGTCGATGAGAAGCGCACTCCCCGTCGCCCACTTGACCTTCCCCGCCAGCACCGCATTCGCCGCCGGCAGATTCTCGCCGAATAAGCCCAGCTTCGCCTCGCCCGCCACATGAATGGACGCACTCCGGCCCACCGCGCCCGCATCCTTCACCAGCAGGCAGCCCCCTTCGACGCGCGTCACCCCCGTGTACGTATTCGTCGCCAAAAGGACAAGCGTGCCGTATCCCGCCTTCGTGAGGCCACCGCCACGCGACGCCGGATCCTCCGCCAGCACGCCCGGCAGCTCGGCCCACGCGTCAAGCCCCACCTCGATGCGCGCGCCTCCGGACTGAATCCGCGTCGCGATCGTCGGCTCGATGAACGGAACGCACCGCCGCATCCCCTCGTACGTCGCCAGCGTGCCGCCGTTGAAGTTGACGGTCGCGCCCACCGCGCCCTTGACCGTGATGTCGCCAAGCACAAGGCGGCCGTCGCCCTCAAGCGTCACACTGCAGTTCCGGCAGGACGCGGCACGCCCCATCGATAAATGCGGCGTTGCGAAGTAGCCTGTTCCTCCCACACGCAGATGTCCTACTCCCTCTTCGCCCACATACACGCACGCCTGCGGGTTGACCATGTGGAACGAGCCTCCCGTCTGGTTATACCAGCCGACGTCGCCCGGATAGCGTCCCAGCACGGCAAAATTGTTCAGCCGCACCGCGCCGCCCGTCTGGTTGACGATACCCCGGCAGCTCTCGTGCGGAACGTTCTCCAATTTCGGACAGCAGCCAATCTGCATCATGCTCCGGTTCGTCGTGAGGTCCAGGACGCCGCCCGCGATATCAAACACCTCCGGACGTTCCGCGCTACCATGCAGTAGAAGACAGTTGCGAAGCATGGGAGGCGGACGGTACGTGCGGAGTTCGGTACCGCCCGCCCACACGGACGCATTCGTACTCCATGCGTAGGCCGCGTCACCGTCCGGTTCACCATCCGTGCGGAAACGCGCGCGCCGCAGCAGACCTCGGTTCCACAAGGCGTAGTCGTCCGGCGTCCAGTCCGTCCGCTCGTCATACGCACCGCAGAACGGCACGCCGAGGTCCACCCAGCACGCCAGCGTGCGCAGCTCGGAATCAGTGAGGCCGGGGGCATGTCCCTTGTCGAGCTTGTCGGTGAAGAGGCGGCTCTTGCGCGAACCGCGCCAGTTCGGAGGCACAAGAGAGGCCGTGCTCCCGTTGTCGATCCAGTTGAGCATCGGATGCGCACAGTCGCCCACCCAGGCGTTTTCCCACCACCTGGCGTTTCCGCCGTATTTCTTCGCGAGCGCCTTGTCGTCCAGACGCGCATGCGTGAGGCTGAGGTAGGACTGCGTCCACCAGCGCTTAGCCTGCGGATCGCGCACGCAGACGGACGTGAGGTCGGGGATATTGTCGTTCATCGGATTGTGGCAGCGCACGCAGCGGCGGTCGAGAATCGGCTGCACCTCGCGCGGGAAGCTGAAGCCGTCCTTTGCGGGCGGCAACGTGGCGCGGGCAATCGCGTGATGCTCCATGCGGTAGTCGGGCGCGTCGTTGAGCGACTCGTGGCAACCCACGCAGCTCGCCACCTCGCCGGGCTGCAGCACGGTCCAGCTGCGCATCGTCTGCACCATACGCCCTTTCTCGTCCAGAAGCTGCAAATAAAACGGCGTGCGCGCGGGCAGGTTCACCGCCACAGACCCATCCTTCGCCACGGGCACTTCGCCGAGCACCTTCTTCACGAGCCACGTGCTGTTGCCGAGTCCGGGCGGCGTGGCGTTCATCGCGAATCCGCCCGGACCGCGCACCACGCTACGGCCGACGCCAGCGGGACGGTACGAGAACGACACCACGCGCATCGACTTGACCGTGCCGCGCGCAACGCCCTTCATCGATTCGCCGCGATAGACGTCGGCAATGGTGATCGTGCCGGTCTTGAGCGATTCGTCGGGACGCACCGAGCTGCGTGCCGGCAGGTTGCGCACACGCACGGGGATGGGACGTCCGCACGAGATCTTTCCGTCCTGCGCCACCAGCACTTCGCGCGCCCCATTCACGTCGGTCCACACGAGACCGAAGTCGCGGTCGGGCGGCACGCCCTTCGTGCGCCGCAGATGCGTGACCACCACGCTCTCTTCGTTCACCGGATACGGGAAGCAGTAGATCGCGCCCTGCTGGCCGAAGTTGCCGTCGCGCTTCACGAACTGGGCGCGCCGGAGCGGCGCCAGCTCCCAGCAGCCCGCAGTCTCCTCGCGTCCCTCGCGCGGATCGAACCGCATGAGCTCGCCCGGCTCCCACGAGTGGTGGCCGGTTCCCAGCGCGAAGAAGAGCGGACTGCCCGGCACCATGCGCGCCTGCAGGATGCAGTTCGGAAAATAGGAGTTTCCGCCGTAGAGAGCGCGCTGGTAGGTGCCGTCGGGGTTCATCGAGAAGACCGGCTGCGTGTAGATCTGGCCGCGGTCGTTGTACTCCCAGCGCATGTAGAGCACGCGCCCGTCGTCCGCGAGCGTGGGGAAGTAGTTGTTCACCTGGTCGTAGGTGATGCGCGTAATGTTGGAACCGTCCGCCTCGCAGCGGTAGAGGTTGAACACTTCGTTCCACCAACAGTCCACGATCTGCCCGCAGCGCGTGGAGTTGAATAGGATGCGCCCGTCCGGAAGGAAGCATCCCTCGATGTCGGCCGCGCCGAGACCGAACGTGAGCTGCTTGACCTCGCGCGTCGCGAGGTCCATCGCATAGAGGTGGAAATCGTCACCCCTGTCGCTCGCCTTGAACGAAAACAGCAGACGCTTCCCGTCGGGCGAGACGTCCACATCGCGGTAGCAGCCAGTCTTTGAGGAGAGGAGCGTCGTCTCCTTCCAGAGTCCGTCCGGCTGGTATTCGGCAAGGCAGAGGGACGACCCGATCGCGCGGTACGAGCGCTGCTCGAAGGCGTCGGAAAGTTCGGAGAGATGCAGGAACGTACTGCGTTGTCCCAGCACGTAATGACGGCAATACACCCACGTCTTCGACATCGCCACAACCGGCTTCAGGCGTTCCGCGCGGCATGCGAGCTTTTCGGCCCGCCAGGCGGCATGCGTCATGTTGGTCGGGATCTGGCCGTCCTGCGCGATCCAGGCGGACTCCATTTCATCCGCCGGACCCTCTGCCCCTATGCAAAGGAGCGTCACCGCGCACATTAGGAATGCAACGACAATTCGTTTCACACCAAATCCCTCAGACTGGACATGCAATTTCTCTCTCATCGCATCCCTCCTCAATCGTCTGCAGGCGCTACGATCAGCTTGTAGAAGCCACGCTCTCCACACCTAGGCGCCGTAATAGTCTTCACGCCAGTCTCGGCGGCCTGCACCGCGCCGGTCGTCCCCGCCGCCCCGCCGACATTTCCTCTGGAGAGTTCCGTGCCGTATTTCACGGAATACCAAAGCCCGGCAATCACCTTCACGTCAAAGACGGCTCCGTCACCCTCAAGCCTGAACGACACGCCACCGTCCATGGCCAGCTCCGGCTTCACCTTCACACCGTCCACAACGCCTTCGGGATCAAGTGCAAGCGCAACCGACACGCCCTTCTCCGGCGTCACGAACGCGCCCGTGATGTCCGCCCCGCCGAAGCGGAATCGAATCTCTTCTGCGCTAGCCGGAATCGTCACTGCAGAATCGAAGTTCGTAACGACCACGCGCGATCCTTCCATGTATCCCGTCATTTTTCCTGTCAGCGCGCCTTCAATCTCGCCGCCAGATCCCATGAACACCGAGCCGCCTGGATTTACAGTCACGCTGCCCATCACCTTGCCGTTGACCACAAGCGCGCCGTTCACATACACGCCGTCGCTGACCTTCCACGTCATTCCCTCGGGCACCGTCGCCGTCACGCCGCTAGCGATCTCAAGCCGTCTGAACATCTTTAGCGACGGCTCATACACGTAGCCTTCGGCAGTCCTGTCCGCAATCGTGCGCACTGCGAGAACCTTCCCAAACTCATCCCGGAACGCAAGGGCGCCCCCCTCTTCGAGCGTCACTGCGGAGGTGGTGTAGCCCGTGACCTGCTGGCCTTCCGTGAGCGTCATCACAAGCGTTGCGCCGTTCGCCACCTTCACATTGCATTCCTTCCCCGCCGCAGCCACGAACTCGCCCGCTCGCAAGTCGATAGTGATGCCGTTCTGCTTCAGATCCACAGGCAGCGAAACCTCGGTCGAGCCGTCGATGATGATGGTGCCTGCAAAGACTCCGAGGTCCGTGAACACCACCGATCCAGGCGCATCCGCAGTTGATGTGGGGTACACTTCGCCGTGCCCTGAAACCGCCCCTGCCGCGAAGGTGAGCGCGTGCCCCTTCACGTCGAGCGTGGTATGCCTGCCGCCCCATGACGAGAAGCAGATGCCTTCCTTCGCCGTGGCGTTCGCATTGATCCGCAGCGTGCCGCCGTAGAGGTCTGCGCAAAGGCGCTTCTCCTCGGGGAAAGACTCCACCTCGATCACGCCGCCGTCCTCAAGCACAAGATGCGCGTTGACCCCTAACGCAGCGATCTTCGGCGTGATGAGCGTTCCCTTCACGTCGATCTTCGCCGACGAGCCGTCGAGGAACACGCCGCCTCCAATCCTCCAGGTTTTTCCCGCCGGAACGGTCGCCGTATAGCCGTTGTTGACGTCGAGAATCCCGTTTGTCTGGTTCGTGGTGATCGTCGTGCCTATGGCGACCGTCTTGAACGCAAGATCGAAGGCGCCGGCGAATTCGGAGATGTCGTTTATTATCACCTTCTCCCTGCCTACGCCGTTGCTCGTCTTGAATGTTCCGTCGCCCATGATCTTCGCGAAAGTCGCGGTGGACGAGCTTGAACCGTTGTTCCAGTCAAGAGCCGGCATCGCGCCGTCGTCCACAAGCTCCACAGGCACGACGAATCTGGTGTTGAGGGCAAAATAGCCGCTTGTGCCCTTGAGGCGCACAACCGAACTTGCGTTGCCGCATCTGTTGGGGTTGAACCAGTTGTCGGGGTTGCGGTCGCCCACGCCGGGCAGCACGCCCGTGCACACCACAGTGCCTTGCCACACAGAGGGGTCGTCAAGCGCGCTTACGTACGCGCCGCCAGATGGTTTCTTGATGAAGCCGGACCTGTAGTAGTCGATGTCGCAGGCGAGGATGGTACCGTTGTCGATGATGATGTCGGCAGACGGCTGCACGGCCTTGACCTTGAAAAGCGGCGTCGCGAGCTCCACGGTCACGTCGTTCATAAGCGTATCCGCCGTGAACACGCCGGACCCATGGCCCATGAACTGCGCAAAGTAGAGTCCGCGCGTGCCGGTGGCCTTGACGATTCCGGCATCTACGCTGACGTTGGCGTCAAGATTCATGTCCACCGTCACCACGTCGGAACCGGCGCCGAGCGACCGGAACATCACGTTGTCGCCGTTCACAGGCATTCCGCCGCTCCACTTGTCGGTGTACATGTCCCAGCCGTCGCTGGACCACATCTTCGCCGACGCGGCGTATGCGTACACTCCCCCCGTCGCCGTCGCGGCGATCTCGGTGCCGTCCGGCTTCACGAACACAATCGCTCCGCCGTAGTTCTTCGTGGAATCATCGGCAGTGTATCCAAACGCCTCCTGTTCCTCGTCGAGCGCGATGCGAAGCTTTCCGGAATAGACCCACACGTTCTTCTCGCCGCCGGCGGGAATCGTGAGCGTTCCACCGTCCACGTACACGCGTCCGCTGAAATCGGCGCAGCTCTCTAGAAATGACGCACCTGACGTAGCGCGCATCTCGCCGCCTCCCTTGACTATTGCATCAACGGAAGCACCGGAAAGAATGACCTTCTTCCCGTCCGCGATGCGGAGCGTGGCGGCGGACCCAATCGCGGAGCGCAGCGTGGTGTCGCCGTTGAGCTGAAGGATGCCGGCGAAACCGGTCATGTCCTGCGGAAGCGAGACGACAGCCGACTCTTCTACGACCAGCCAGCCCGTGAAGCCGTCCAGCACCTCGAAATGGAAGGTCCCGTTCGCAAGCGTTAGAGAACCCGACCCGTTCACGACGCCACGAGGGAAGAAGACCTCTCCGCCTTTTGCGTCAAGCGTTGTCGTGTTTGCGAAGTCAAGCGGCATCTCGACCGATCCGAGGGCGTTCGCCATCGGCACGCGCAGCGTTCCCTCGTGGACTTCCAGTCTTGACTTGAGCCGCAGCTCCACGTCTTTGCATACCGCCGTTCCGTCTGCGTTCGTCGCCTTGAGCGTGAGGATTAGGCATGTGCCATCCCATTCCTGATCGGCGCGCGAAGTGTCAACCACCACCTTCCATCGCGTGGCTGACTGCCTTGCGGCCGTCACGTCTCCATCGCCCACGACGGAGAGATGGCTTGGACGCGCCGAAAGGTCAACCACGCTTTCGGACACATCGACGTATATCTCGTTTTCCCCGCCAAGCCATGCCTCCGAGTAGAAGCCCTCCTCCATCATGTCGAAGACCGCAACCGGCAGCGCGACTTCACGTATCTGCGGCGCGGGAGCTGGCGTGCCGATGCGAGTGCCCACGCGCTGCGGCACGGACGCAGATCCGTCGGCCATCATGGGCGCGACCGCGAAGCAGTAGCTGGCGCCGTTCTCCAGCCCCTCGATTGAAAGCGAGCGCGCGGCGTGGCCGTTCACAATGCGCTCTTCGCCTGTGGACGAAAACCGCCTGCAGTTCGAGATCGTGAAATTGTCAATCATGAGGCATGCGCCGGGATAGTACGTGGGGCCGTTGTAGTCAAGCATAAAACGGAACTCCATGCGCCTGCCCGCGTATGCGGAAAGATTCGCACTCTGCTTTTCCGTTGTGCCGTAGTCGTAGAAGGCGCTTCTTCCCGCGGCAAGCACGTCCCGATGGAGGTCGATCCACTCGCCGCCGTCGAAGCGCACCTGAAGCGCGTATGTCATGTACGACATGTAGAACGATCCGAAATCGTACGAGAGCTCGGCGTTCTCGCCGAGAACAACGCTCTCAGGGAAGGTGTAGGTGGAGGAGCAGCCTGGATATCCGTAGAGCGCGCCGTTCTTCACCTCCATCCCGGCGGCGTTGGAGATGCGTCCAGAAGCCGCGTCGAACGTCTCGCGGAACTCGCCCACGGCGGAATCGGCCTTCTGCACCGCCACCTTGTAGCCAGCGATGTTGTTCGTGTGGCAGCTGGGCACATGCCATCTCAACGTCACGGAACCGTCGCTCACTGCGGGCAGCGGCTCTAGCTGCACCGTCTTCATCGGACGAAACCCCGTCTCGATGCGATGCACAACGGAGTTCTCGGCGCGGAGATTGTACCAGTTGTCGGACATTCCCGCCCAGCCGTAGTTGAGGTACACGTACTCAACGTCGTTCCCCGCGGCGAAACCGTGCGCCACCACCGCGTGGCCGGAGATGGAAACCTGCACTGGCGAGCGGAAGACCATGTCTTCCCTGAGAGCATTGACCATGGCGCTGTAGGTGTCGGCGTTGGAGCGTATCCATTGCCGTCCCGTCTCGTAGTACGGCGTCTTGTCGTAGAGGGATATGTAGGCGCCTGCGCCGCCGTTCATGAAGTGCATGTTCACGAGCGACTGGCACCAGAGCACAAGTCGTCCGGCCGCATGGCGCTTCGCGCGGCTCTGCATGTCGGCGGCGGAATAGGAGTCGAACACGTTGTCCCAGTCGAACGGCTCGTTGCCGTCCAGCCGCACCCTGAACGCGCTGTGGTCGATGAGCGGATGGGCGACAAGCCTTGTGAACTCGGGCCGCCACGGCCACTTCCAGTGGGCGAGCTCCTGCCCGGTAGCGGTGGCCTTGCAGCCGCACGGCCATTCGAGAGGAGTGTAGTCGCTGTACGGGTGCTTCTGGTGCCAGTGCGCGGTCATGAACGGCTCCACCATGAAGGTCGCGCCGGCGGGCATGGAATCCTGAAGACGCGGACGGTTCGCGGAAAGCGCGGACCACTTTGGATTTTCCGCAGCCGCCGCATCGGCCTCAAGCGCGGCGCATGCCTCGCTAGCGCCTCGTAACATCTCGAAGAACGGCGAACCCTCCTCCGGCTCGGTCCAGTCTTCGGCCGAGAAAGTGACCACAGGCTCCGCCTTGTCGCTTCCCTGCACCACCACGTATCCAGACGGCGCAAGACGCACGATCCAGAGGCTGCCGCGCTTCTCGGCAGGCATGGCCGTGCGCCCGGCAAGCAGCAAGGCGCCCACGCCGTCGCCCGAAACAAAGCGCTCCGCGGCGACGGTCGCCATGGACTGGTCCACCGCGCCGCCGAATGCCAACGACGCGGACAATGCCGCCACTCCAACGGCAGCTAGGATTTTTCGATTCATGTCTGCCCCCCTTGTACGTCAATTTACGCAGAGAACGCCCAGCATCTACTTTTCGCTCTTGCTCGGCACGATGATGTATCCACGCTTCCAGTAAGGCGCCCAGTTGTTCGTCCAGGTTGTGTCGTGGAACGGCTTCGCGAAAAGCTCGGAAGCTGGCGCGATGTCGTCTGCCGTGCCGCGCACGCCATCCGGCCCCATCGAAAGCACCACCGCAGTGCCGTTGGTGAATTCGTAGATGTATGCGTTCTTCCATGGGTCGGGCACGATCTTCTTGATGTAAGGTCCTACCCATCCGTCGCGATTGACATCTTTGCTCGCGAGCGCCTCTAGTCCCTCTTCTGTGGTCGGATACTCGCCGCAGTGGAACTTGAACCTGCCGAGAGCCTCGGCAAAGGCGTCCACGCTGCGCATGGCCTGGTTCACCTTTGCGTTCCTCACGCGCGCACCGGTGTTTCCGCTCTCCGTCGCCTTGATCACTGATAGCCCGAGAATGGCAAGAACGGCCATCAGGCCGAGGTAGAACACGGGACCCTTCTTCATGGACGGCGCCTGCATGCCGAGCTCGCGCCGCTTCAAGTCGATGTCGGCGCGGATGGCCTTGATCTTGCGCACGCGCTCTCTCTTCGAGGGGATACGCTGCGGCGCGTGGTCGGGATTATGCGACGGCGCTTCCATGGCGAGATTTCTTTCAGGCGAGCACCTTGGAGAGGCGGTCAACGGCCTCCTCTACGTTCGCGCGGCTGTTGAAGGCCGAAATGCGGATGTAGCCCTGCCCGGCGCGCCCGAAGCCTGCGCCCGGAGTGGTGACGACGTTGGCGTTCTTGAGGAGCCTGTCGAAGAACTCCCACGAGTCGCCCTTCACGTTCACCCAGAGGTAGGGAGAGTTGACGCCGCCCGTAACGTCGTAGCCGAGCTTCACAAGGGCGTCCTTCACGATCTTCGCGTTTTCGAGATAGAAATCGATGGTGGCCTTCGTCTGCGCCTTGCCCTCTGGAGAATAGACGGCCTCGGCGCCGCGCTGCGAGATGTAGCTTGCGCCGTTGAACTTCGTTGTCTGGCGGCGAGTCCAGAGCGGACGCAGCTCCACTGGCTCTCCTGCGGCCGTGTAGCCCACAAGCCCCTTCGGCACAACGGTGTAGCCGCAGCGCACTCCTGTGAAGCCCGCGGTCTTCGAATAGCTGCGGAACTCTATCGCGCACTCCCTCGCGCCCTTGCAGGCGTAGATCGAACGCGGAATGCCCGGCGTGCGGATGAACGCCTCGTACGCCGCGTCAAAGAGGATCACGGCCTTGTTCGCGCGCGCCCAGTCCACCCACGCCTGCAGCTGCTCGAGCGTGGCAACGGCGCCGGTGGGATTGTTGGGATAGCAGAGGTACACCACGTCCACAGGCTCCGCGAGGTCGGCGGGCGAAGGCACATATCCGTTGGCGGCCGTGCAGTCGAGATACACGAGGTTGGCGTAGCGCCCGCCATCGTTGGCGCCCGTGCGGCCGGCCATGACGTTGGTATCCACGTACACAGGATACACGGGGTCGCCCACCGCGATCTTGACGTCCGCGCCGAAAAGCTCCTGGATGTTGCCGCAGTCGCATTTTGCGCCGTCGGATACGAACACCTCGTCCGCCGCCACGTCGAGGCCTTGGTCCTGGAAGTCGTTCTTCGCCACGGCCTCGCGCAGGAATGCGTAGCCCTGCTCCGGACCATATCCGCAGAAGCGTTCACGCCCGGCTTCGTCGTCCACCGCGCGGTGCATCGCCTCCACCACCGCCGGCGCAAGCGGCTCAGTGACGTCGCCGATGCCGAGGCGGATGATCTTCGCCTCGGGATGCGCCTCCTGGTGCGCCTTCACGCGGTGCGCGATTTCGGTGAAAAGGTAGCTTGCCTGTATCTTCAGGTAGTTTTCGTTGACGCGGATCATCTGATGCTCTTTCTTGTGTTGTTTTGTAACGCGGATATTATCCCATATCCGCCACGCGCGCGCAAGCGCGAAATCCATCTTGCCGCCGTGGCGCAACTTTATGCGCACGAACGAAGGCAGACGCTACTACGCTTGATTCACTCTTCGATGGCAATCTCGGCAAGAGAGGCAAATTCGCGTCCGTTGTGTTCGGCAAGGCCGGTGAAGCGCCAGAAACGAACGGGGACAGTCCCAGAAAACGCAAACGCCTGCGCGGCGCGCGTTGCCTTCAGTTCGCCCGCGACAACTTCGCGCCACGCCTTACCGTCCTCAGAAACCTCGAAGCGGAAACCCTTCACGTTGCCGTTCGGGCCGTTCTGCCGCTGCCAGATCGTCACGCCCTTCGCCTTCGCGACGCGTCCGAGGTCGACCGTCACGGAATGCGGATACTTAGTCAAGGTCACGCCGTACTGCGAGTGCCAGATGGTAGAGAGGTCGCCGTCCACAAGATGGTCTGCATCGCCTTCGCCCGGCTCCGCCGAAGTGCACGCGACAATCGTCGGCACGATGTCCTCACCCGTCCGCACGTCTGGCGGCAGTTCGGCAGGAGGTAGCATCGGAAACTTCTTGCTTCCCCTGTTCGGAATCCCGATCATGAAATCAAGCTTGAACGTCTTGTTGTTGCGAA
>JAEEGF011597002.1_pt1 | contig 20657 bp, 19 predicted proteins | sample 9134171 | NCBI WGS metagenome assembly JAEEGF01 (sample SAMN16246542, study PRJNA631951) | gut metagenome | biome: gut microbiome; feature: rumen; material: AP-attached | host: Bos | place: Iran: Karaj | collected 2018-10
GGCGATTTTTTCGGGTTCACGGCTGCGGTACATTTTCGTGTAGACCGTCAAAGTGCTTCGACCGACATTCACGACCTTGCTCTCGAAAGTGACGATGTCGCCCGCAAAAATCGGGAATTTGAAATCGATGCCATGGAGGACGAGAAGGACGGTGTCTTTCGTGTCAACATACTGCGCCACAGCGAAATAGGAACTTTCCAGAAAATACTCGGAGCAACGACCTGCGAAGAAAGTCTGGTGATGGTTGAGGTCGGCGAGTTTGATTAATCTTTGGGAATAAGTAGATTTCATTATTGTTGAATTGTTAATTTGTTTAATCGTTGAATTGTTTGGCTGTCAACCGTCAGCTTACAGCTTGGGTAAATCGGAGCTGATAGCTGACTGCTGATGGCTGATAGCTATATCTTTATTTTCAGTCCATCATAAGCTAGCATCATGCCTTCGGGGAGTTCGCGGTTGACATCGGCGGCGAGACCCATGCTGTGGCTGCAATGCGTGAACCAGGTCTTCTTCGCCCCTACCCTTCGGGAAATCTCAATCGCCTCATCCAAGGTAAGATGCGAATAGTGTTTCTTTTTTTGTAAGGCTTCAATAATCAGATATTCAACACCTTGCAGCTTATTAATCGCCTCTTCGGAAATCTCGCTCAAGTCGGTTACGTATGCAAAATTGCCGATGCGGAAGGCATAGCAAGTCAAGGTGAAATGCTTCAGTTTGATAGGAACGATGTGCAAATCGCCAAAGTCAAAGGGCGTTTCATCAAGACGGCGGATATCGTAGGTTGGTGCACCAGGATAAGGATGTTCCTCAAAGGCGTAGGAATACTCTCTTTTGATTTCAGGAAGTGCAGTGTCGGCCACGTAGAGCGTCATGGGATTTTTCTGCATGAAAATAAAAGGACGCAGATCGTCTAAACCGCCAATATGGTCCTTATGTTCGTGCGAGATAATCACCGCATCGAGTTTGGTGACGTTTTCGCGCAACATCTGCTGGCGAAAGTCGGGGCCAGCATCGACAGCCACCGTAACTTCGTCGGTCTGAATTAAAATGGAAGTGCGGAGCCGTTTGTCGCGCGGGTCCTTGGATTGACACACGGGACAAGTGCAGCCAATGACAGGTACGCCTTGCGAAGTTCCACTTCCTAAAACAGTGACAATCATATCTTTAGTTTCCTTCAATAGCAAAAAAAGCTGCTGCAAAAATAATACTGCAAAATTAGCGTTTTTTGAGTAAAAACCGTGTTATCTCATAGATTTTCCCTACATTTGCCGCATGAATTTTTCATCATACCTCAGAAATAGGGCACTAAACAAGGCTTTGGAGCAGTTCCTCAACGAGAAACCGACGGCAAAAATGCCTAACCTTCAAAGGCTTAGCTCCGTTCTCATCATTCTTGACGAGAACGACAAGAGCATCCATAAGAATATCGAAAGCAGCGTAAAAAGCCTTTTCGGTATCGGTCGATGCGGGTTCATCATCCTTTGCAACCAAATGTCGGACACCATCCTGCAAAGCGACCTCTATAGTGAAATCACGCCCAAGGACTTCGGCTTCATGAACGTGCTGAAACCCGATAAGCATGAGTTCATCAGGAAGCTGCCTTTCAGCAACATACTCATCAACATGGCAAGCAAAAACGCCGAAATCAGCGACTACCTCTGCACCTTGCCTAAGTCGGACTTCAGAATTTGTTTCCACAAGAGCAAGAACCAAAGCATCTATGACATGCTCATCGAAAATCCGCGTGCCACCGACCCTGTTTCGAACATCCATGTCCTGCACAATTATTTGAAGGCTTTGTCGGGACCACAATAATTTTGCGTAACTTTTGGGCACAGGCCCTTCGACGGACCCAGGAACCCTTAACTTTGTAATCAATAAAACAATGAAAAAAAACATATTCAAAGGCACAGGCATTGCCTTAATCACCCCTTTCAAAAATGACTTTTCCGTTGACGCAGAAGCCTTGACGAAAATCGTCAACCATGTCATTGACAATGGAGCAGACTTCTTGGTCGTCTTGGGAACCACTTCTGAGGCTCCCACCCTTACCCCAGAAGAAAAGAATTTGGTAATCAGCACAATACTCAAATCCAACAAAGGTCGATTACCCATTATGCTCGGCATGGGTGGCAACAACACGCAAGCCGTCGTTGCTGCCATCAAAGCCCAAAACTTCGAGGGCATCCACGGCATTTTGAGTGTCGTACCTTATTATAACAAGCCTAACCAGCGCGGCATGAAGGCCCATTTCGAGGCCATCGCTGATGCCAGCCCTGTGCCCGTCGTGGTCTACAACGTGCCAGGCCGTGTGGGCGTCAACCTGCAAGCCGCCACCTGCGTGGAACTGGCGAAGCATCCTAACATCGTCGCCGTGAAAGAAGCTTCGGGAAACCTGCAGCAAATCATGGAAATCTTGCGCGACAAGCCCACCGACTTCGATGTGCTTTCGGGCGACGATGGGATCACACAACCTTTGATGGCCCTTGGCGCTCAAGGTGTGATTTCGGTGGCGGCCAACGCCTACACGAAGCCCTTCAGCCGCATGATGCATGCCATGAAAGAAGGTCGCACCGAAGAAGCCCTGCGTTTGCATTACGCCATGCTTCGCATGAACCAACTCATCTTTGCCGATGGCAATCCCGCTGGAATCAAGTGTTTGATGAGCCACATGGGCTTGTGCCAAAATGTGTTGCGACTGCCTTTGGTTACGGCGAATGAGAAGGTTGAAACTGACATTACTGAAGAATGGGAAAAGTTGAAAGCTATTTAGTTGAACATCTGAATTTTAAATCTTAAATTTTAAATTTTGAATTTGCATTAAATCTTGAAATAAAATGAAATTTTTCCGCTATTTTATCATCCTATTGGCCACTGTGATTAGTGGTAGCATTTTCGCTCAGAAGAGCCAACAAGAACTGAACCAGCTCATGCAAGAGCGCAATGAGTACTATTTTACTTTTACGCTGAATGGCAACGATGACCTGAATGCCATCGCCCATGCCATTTCGGTTGACCGCGTTGAAGGTCAATTGGTTACCGCATACGCCAATAGCAAGGAATTTGCCAATTTCCAAAAATTCGGCTACGAAGTGACACTTCAAACGCCTCCCTCACTGATGGAGAAAGTTGCCATGTGGGACGGCAGCAACCGTGCCTCATACGATTGGGACAGCTACCCAACTTATGAAGCATACGAAGACATGATGTTTGAATTTCAAACCAACCACCCTGACAAGTGCGAAATCATCACCCTTGGAACGTTACCTTCGGGACGTAAAATCATGATTGCGCACCTCAACAATGGTTCAGGCGAAGGCAAGCCCAAGTTCCTCTACACCAGCACCATCCATGGCGACGAAACCACAGGCTGGATCCTGATGCTCCGCCTCATCGACTATCTGCTTGAGAATCCCGACGAGCCCGAAGTCCAGACTGTGATGAACAACATCGACCTTTACATTGGTCCCAATGCCAACCCTGACGGCACTTACCATGCTGGCAACAATAACGTGAACGGTGCCACGCGTGAAAATGCCAATGGCGTTGACATGAACCGCAACTATGCCGACCCCCATGGCGGTCCTCACCCCGATGGCTATGAATACCAAACCGAAACCCAATGGTTCATGCAATTTGCCGAAGAGAACGCTTTCGTGATGGGCGCCAACTACCATGGCGGTGCCGAGGTGATGAACTATCCTTGGGACAATACCTATACGCTCCATGCTGACGATGCTTGGTACCAACTCATCAGTCACGAATATGCCGACCTCACCCATGAGGTGAGCCCCAACTATATGAACCAATACAACAACGGTATCATCAACGGTGCCCAATGGTACATGATTGGCGGTGGCCGTCAGGATTATATGAACGGCTATGCCCAGTGTCGCGAACTGACTATCGAATGCTCGAACACGAAGCTGCCGAATCCCAGCCAACTTCCCACCTTCTGGGACATCAACAAAAACTCCATTTTTGCTTTCATGACGCAATGTATTTACGGCATCCACGGCACCGTGACCGACGCGGCCAACGGGCAACCTCTCCACGCCACCATTACCATTGCCAATCATGACGACACGTTCTCAATTGTTGAGAGCCATTTGCCTGCGGGCGACTACCATCGCCCCATCAAGGGAGGTATTTATGATGTAACATACGCTTGCAACGGATATTACCCCCAGACCTTCACCATAACCGTATCTGACTACGAGACAGTCATCCAAGACGTCCAACTGGAAGCAGGCGAAGGTCTCATTCCCGACTTCAACGCCAACACTACTGATGTCGCCCTCGGCGGCAGTGTCAACTTCAGTGACAATACATGGGGTGCCAACCTCGTCAGCTGGGAATGGACTTTTGAAGGCGGCGAACCTGCCACTTCCAATGAACAGAATCCTTCAGGCATCATTTATAATGAAATAGGCAACTTCGATGTCACCCTGACTGTCACCAATAGCGAAGGCCAAACGGAGTCCATTACAAAGCACAATTACATTCATGTGAGCGAGATGTACAACATGCAAAACGGTACCGTCACCACCTGCAACGCCTTATTTTATGATGATGGCGGCCCGAATGGCTACTACCACGACAGAAAAGACTACACCATGACATTCATGCCTGCCACCCCTGGAGGCGTTTTGGAAGCCGTTTTCGAAGAATTCTCCTTAGAAGATAATTATGACTTCCTTTATATCTATGACGGCGCTTCCACTTCGGCTCCTTCACTGGGTACCTTCACAGGCTTAAACAATCCAGGCACAGTGACTGCCACCAACAGCGAAGGTGCTTTGACCTTCCGCTTCTCCTCCGACTATGCCGTCAATGAACCTGGCTGGAAAGCCACCGTGCATTGCGTTGGCACCTACGCCCCGATTGAGCTTGAACTCTCCGCAAATCCTGAAAATATCGAGGAAGGCGAGCCTTGCCAATTAAATGTTGTCGCCACAGGCGGCACAGGTGTCTACACCTACCTTTGGGAGCCTGCCGATGCCATCAACGAAGGCACCATCGACAACCCCACGATTGCCAACCCAATTGTCCGTCCTTTGGGCACACCGGAATCAACCTATAAAGTCACGGTTACCGACAGTGAAGGCAACATGGCCTCCGATGACATCACCATCTCGGTCAGCCCGTTGTCAGTTTCAGAGAGCACTTGCAAGTCTATAGTTTACCCCAATCCTTGCAACGGGAGCTTCACCATTGAAGGCAAGGCCAGATATAAGCTATATAACAGCCTCGGACAAGTCGTCCTTTCAGGCGTTTGCGATGGCAAGAGTCAAATCGATGCACAAGGCTTACTGCAAGGTATTTATTTCCTCCACCTCAGCAACGAAAGCGGTAGCAAAGTCGAAAAGGTCATCATCGAATAAAACTCAAAATGAGGCATTTGCGGCAATTCATCCTAATTCTCGCCTTGGCAGTTTGCGGCAACCTTTTAGCCCAAAACAGCCAAAAGGACTTGGAACAACTCATGCGCAACCATGGGGAGTATTTCTTCACCCTCACGGTTAACCAACCCTCCGAAATCCAAGCCATCAGCGAGCTTTGCTCTGTTGACGGCACCGACGGAAGAACCGTGGTTTGCTTCGCCAATCCTAACCAGTACGACATCCTTGTCGAGCTCGGTTATCATCCACAGTTGCAAACGCCGCCTTCGATGCTTGAAAAGCCCATTATGTGGGACGGCAGTCACCGCGAGGCATACGACTGGGACGCTTACCCGACATACGAAGCCTACGAAAACATGATGCTGCAATTTGCCGCTGAGCATCCCGACCGTTGCACCTATTTCGAACTCGGCACTTTGGACAGTGGCCGCAAACTCATGTTCTGCCGCATCAACAACGGAGAGACCGATGGCAAGCTCAAGTTCCTTTACACATCAACCATGCACGGCAACGAAACGACCGGCTTCATGCTCATGCTCCGTCTCATTGACGAACTATGCACTAGCAATGATGAGCGCATCGTAAACTTAGTCAACAACTTGGACATCTTCATCTGTCCAAACACCAACCCTGACGGCACTTATTACGGCGGCAATCAAACGGTTTACGGTGCCCGTCGCGAGAATTCCAACGAAATTGACCTCAACCGTCATTACCCCGACTTCGACAAAGGGCCACACCCCGACAACAACTGGTGCTATCAGAAGGAGACCCAATGGCTGATGCACCTTGCGCAAGACTACAAGTTCACCATGGCGGCCAACTTCCACACGGGTTCAGAGGTGGTCAATTACCCTTGGGACACCCATCCTTCGCTCCACGCCGACGACGCATGGTGGAAATTGGTCTGCCACGAATACGCCGACCAATGCCATGAATGGGACACCAACTATATGAACATGCAGCATCAAGATGCCGACCACGGCATCATCAATGGCTATCAGTGGTATACCATTTCGGGGAGCCGCCAGGACTACATGAACTACTACGCTCAATGCCGCGAAGTGACCATCGAGACTTCATACAATTATGTGCCCAATGCCTCGACCATGCCCATGTACTGGAACTACAACCACAACAGTATGTTGAGTTACATGGAGCAATGCCTCAACGGCATACACGGCACCATTACCGATGCTGAAACGGGCGAGGCGATTGAAGCCACTGTCTTCATTGCGGGACACGACCACCATGGCTCGGAAGTCAGCTCGCATTTGCCTGCGGGCGACTACCACCGTCCCATCAAAGGAGGGACCTACGATGTCACTTATTCTGCATACGGTTATGAGCCTCAGACAATTACCATAAATATCAACGATAATGAAGCCGTTTATCAAGATGTTCAGCTGACACCTACGCCCAACACACCTTTATTCGCCGACTTTGAGGCTGAAAAAGAGTTGGTTACAGTAGGTTCTCCCGTCAGGTTCAACGACCTCAGCAAAGGGTTACGCATTGTCAGTTGGGAATGGCAGTTTGAAGGCGGCACTCCGGCCACCTCCAACGAGCGAATTCCTACGGTGATTTATGATGCTCCAGGATTGTTTGATGTCACGTTAACCGTAACCGATGCCAGTGGACAAACCAACACCATCACCAAAAGCGAGCTCATCGATGTGTACCACTCCATGCCCATTCAAGATGGCGATGTGATGCTTTCCGACTGTAAAGGCTTGTTCCTCCCTTCGGGTGGCGATTGTGGGCATTACGGCAATAACGAGAGCTTCAAGATGACAGTCAGGCCTGAGAACCACGGTCAAAAAGTCCATGTCAACTTCTTGGTTTTCAGAACCCAACCCACAGTTGATGAACTTTCCGTTTATGACGGCCTCTCAACCAGCTCCCCGCTCATCGGCGATTTCTCTGGCTTTGAACTTCCCGACAGCATCACCGCCACCAATCCCGATGGCGCGTTGACTTTCACTTTCGTTTCCAGTGAGTATGTCAACTTTTCTGGATGGGTAGCCAAATTGACCTGCACTGGTGGCGAATCAATAAACGAAGATTCTTCCGTAAAGACAAAAGTATATCCCAATCCATGCCAAAACAGTTTTACCATCGAGGCTGAAGGCGACATGCATTACAGCCTTTACGATTGTCTCGGCCAACATATAGTTTCAGGCACATTCAAGGAAGAGACCCAAATCGGCACAACCAACTTGCAACCAGGCATCTACTTCCTTCAACTCAATGGAGAGCAAAACTGTTGCGTCGAAAAACTCGTCATCGAAAAATAATAACGGAATCCGCTCGTTAGTAAGGTAAAAATGAGTAATTTTGCAGCCCGATGAAAAATAGACTTTTGATATTGGCAGTTTTGGGCTTTGTAGCCTTCACTTCGTGCAACGATTTCAACCGATTGGTGAAAAGCACTGACAACGAAATGAAGTACGAGGTTGCTATGGACTATTATGAGCGTGGCGATTACAACCATGCCCTTCAGCTTTTCGACTTGCTGCAAGCCTCATTCCGAAACACGCCTAAGGGTGAATCTATTACCTACAGAACTGCTTTGTGCTATTACAAGCAAAACGACTACGAGATTGCAGGATATTACTTCAACAGGTTCACGCAAACCTATCCTTTCTCTAAAGATGCCGAGTTAGCCAATTATATGAACGCATATTGCAGCTATCTACTCTCACCTGAATCGGGATTAGACCAGTCCAACACCCACAGCGCCATCAAACAACTTAACGCTTTCATCGATCGTTATCCTAACAGCGACAGTCTAAATCGTGCCCAAGAGTTGTTGACCGATCTCAACAACAAATTGGAAGAGAAGGACTACAATGTTTGCCGTCTGTTCTACCGCATGGAAAACTATAGTGCAGCCATCACCTCGTTTGAGAACATGCTGAAAAAATACCCCAACACGACACACCGCGAGGAAATACTCTATGATATGGCTAAGACCTATTACGACTATGCAGAGAACAGCATCGCGGAAAAACAACGTGAGCGTTATGAATCATGCGTCGAGCAATGCAACACTCTGACCTACCTTTACCCTCAGAGCAAATACCTGCAAGACGTGAACGGCATTGCCGCCAAAGCAAGAAAGAAATTAGAAAACATCAAATAACCATGGATTTCAAGAAAATTAAAACCGAAACGACGGTGGTCACCCGTCAGAAAGACCAATTCTACAAAGGCACTGGCAACATTTACGAGACTGTCGCCATCCTTTCCATCAGGGCCAATCAAATTGCCTCTGAGATGAAAGCCGAACTCAACGAGAAGATTGAGTCGTTTGCAGCCGCCACCAACGACAGTTTGGAGGAAGTGTTTGAGAACAAGGAACAGATTGAAATCGCCAAGTTCTACGAGCGTCTGCCCAAGCCCACGCTGATCGCCATTCACGAATTCCTTCACGACCAGATTTACTTCCGCAACCCTGCCAAAGAGAACCAGGAAGCCTTCTGATTTTCCAACACAATAACACAAAAAAGGGAGAAAACATGAAAAGACTCTTTGCCACACTGCTTATCTTCCTCGGCTGCACAATGAGTTTCTGCTCATTGCAGGCGCAGGAGCTACAATGCGACGTACGCGTCAGTTCCAACAAGGTACAAGGTAGCGACAAAACCATCTACCAAAACCTCCAAACCTCCCTTTATGAATTTATCAACAACACAAAATTCACGGAAATCAACTTCCGGCAGGCGGAAAAGATAGAATGTTCGATGCTCGTCGACGTGACCAGCCGTGAAGGCAACTATTTCTCTGCCGAAATCAATCTGGCATTACGTCGTCCGGTTTACAAGTCGAACTATAGCACCCCGATGTTCAATTACATCGACCGCAAATTCTATTTTGAATACACAGACGGACAGGCATTGGACTTCAACCCAACCACATACATCTCCAATATCACAAGTACCATTGGGTTTTACGTCTACCTCTTCCTAGGCCTTGACTTCGACTCTTTCTCCCCCAATGGCGGCGACCCTTTCTTTGCCATTGCTGAGAACATCGCCAATGCTGCACCTCAAGAAGCTGGAACAGAAAACGGATGGAGCTCGACAGGCCGCCAAAACCGCTATGCTCTCATCAGCGACATCAACAATGCGACCTACCAGCCTCTACGCCAGTTCATTTACGACTATCACCGTCAAGGCTTGGATATGATGGCAGAGAAGCCTGAGCAAGCCCGTGAATCCATCCTCAATGCCATTGGCAACCTTCAGGCGGTTTACGAACGCAACTCCATGTGCTATTTCCTACAGCTGATCATCGAAAGCAAGCGTGATGAGATTATTCAAATCTTCTCGCAAGGCGATATGAAAGTCAGGACCGAGGCTGCCAATATCATGAAAGCTATTGATCCTTCTCAGACCTCTCGTTACGATGCCATGTTGCAGAATAATGGCAAGATATAAGTTTTCAAATTATTATGCTCAAGCAACTGCACATCAGCAATTACGCCTTAATTGACGAGTTGAATGTCAGTTTTGAGAGTGGTTTCAATGTCATTACTGGCGAAACAGGGGCGGGTAAGTCCATCTTGCTCGGAGCTTTAGGATTTGCTTTAGGCGACAGGGCTGACACCAACGTACTCTACGACAAAGAGAAAAAATGCGTGGTTGAAGCACAGTTTGTGCTGACCAATGCAACGCTAAAACCCTTGTTTGAAGAAAACGACCTCGACTTTGAAACTGAGTGCATCTTCCGTCGCGAACTCAATCCCCAAAAGAAAAGCCGTGCTTTCATCAACGACACACCTGTGGCCTTGCAGACCATGAAAGAGATTGGAACCCAGCTGGTTGACATCCATTCACAGCACGACTCTCTCCTACTCACCGATGCCGATTTTCAGTTGAAACTATTGGACGAGATTGCACAAAACGGTACTATCTTGGCAGAATACCAGACCAAATATGGCCAATACAATGCCTTAAAGCGAAAATTAAACGAACTGAAAGAAATTGCGACCAAAAACACTGCCGAGAACGACTATCTGAAATTCCAATTGGATGAGCTTGACAAAGCTGACTTGAAAGAAGGTGAATATGCCGACATTGAGCAGACCCTCAGCGTGATGGAGAACGCTGAGGAAATCAAGACCCTGCTCGTCACGGCCAACGGACTGATGGACGACTCGGAGAACGCCATCTTGGGGCAAGTTAACGAACTGACCTCCACGCTGCAAAAGATGAAGCATCTGTTGCCCGACACCGAGGAATTGGCCGAACGTGTCGAAAACCTGAAAGTGGAGCTGAAAGACATCGCCTACGACCTACGCCGCAAGGAAGACGAAACCCAATTTGATGAAGGGCAACTGCAAAGCCTTCAAGAACGCTACGACCTACTCAGCCGCTTAATGATGAAACACCATGTCGGTGGTTTTGAGGAGCTCATCACCTTGCGCGACAACCTGAAGGAAAAAGTGAATGCCTTCGAGAACATTGATGAGACTATTGCACAAGCCGAAAGGAATCTGAAAAACATCGAGAAACAGCTTTCGGTCTTGGCCAAGACCCTGCACGATAAGCGCTGCGAAGCAGCCATGGCATTTGGAGAAAAGGTCACGACATTGGTACAGCAGTTGGCCATGCCATTTGCCCAATTCCAAGTCAGAGTGGAGAACCAAGACAGTTTTAGCGGCAAGGGAAGTGACGGAATCCGTTTTCTCTTCTCAGCCAACAAAGGCGTTGCCATTGACGACCTCCGCCGCGTGGCCTCGGGCGGTGAGCTCTCGCGCTTGATGCTCTCCATTAAGAGCGCAGTGTCGGAGTACAACTACATCCCCACCCTCATTTTTGACGAAATCGACACAGGCGTTTCTGGCGAAGTGGCAGCAAAAATCGGTGGTATCATGAAGCAAATGGGACATTCTTTGCAGCTCATCTCCATCACCCATTTGCCCCAAGTGGCCAGCCAAGCCGAGCATCATTATTTCATTTACAAGGACAACGAAGGCACGCGCACCCAGTCGCATATCCGCGTTTTGCAACACGAAGAACGCATCACCGAAATCGCTAAGATGCTCAGTAACGACAAAGTCACACCTGAGGCATTAAGAGCCGCAGAAGTGCTATTAAAAAACTAACGATAAAGGGAAATCATTCTTCGTTTCCAATGGCATTCTTCATAATGCCAATTTTGGAACTCTCCACAAAATTAAGGATGAAGTCACGGTCTTCCGATATAGGAAGGTTTTCGCGGATGTATTGCACCGACTGGCTAACATTCATGCCCACGCTATAAATCACGCGGTACACATCTTGGATAGCGTTAATACGTTCACGCGAGAAACCGCGGCGCATCAAACCAATGGAGTTGACACCAGCATAGCAAACTGGATAGCCTGGACCCGTCTTCACAAACGGCGGAATATCCTTATTAACCAACGCACCACCAGAAATCATCACATGCGCGCCGATGCGACAGAACTGGCTCACCGCAGCCAACCCTCCAAAGATAGCCCAATCGTCAACAGTAATGTGTCCCGCCAAAGTGGCTGCATTGGCCATGATGACATGATCACCAAGATAGCAGTCGTGCGCCACATGGGTGAAAGCCATCAGCAGGCAGTCCTTGCCCACTACGGTCTTTCCCGAAGCCGCTGTACCCTTGTTCACTGTCGCCGACTCACGCACTGTAGTGCCATCGCCGATATAGCAATAGGTGGTTTCACCTTTGTACTTCAAATCTTGTGGAATGGCTGAGATAACCGCTCCAGGAAAAATCTTGCAATTCTTCCCGATGCGAGCACCATCCATTATAGTGACATTGGGGCCAATCCAAGTGCCGCTGCCGATTTCAACGTCTTCGCCAATCCATGCGAAAGCCTCAATCTTTACATCTTCTGCGATGCGGGCATTAGGATGGATATAAGCTAAAGGCTGGTTCATGTTTAATATAATAAGGTGTGCTTAATCTTTCTTGCAAAAGCAGTGTTGGAAAAATGACCAGGTTTGACAGCGGTCACCTTACCCTTGATGGGACGACCCACCAAAGTGAGGTCACCGATAACATCCAACAGTTTATGACGAGCAGGTTCATTGTCAAAATACAGCTCTACGTTGTTCAAGATGCCGCATTCTTTTACCGTGACTTTGGGTTTCTTAAAGAAAGCAGCAATATGGTCAAGTTCCTCAGCGGAAACATTGCGGTTAACGAACACGATAGCGTTGGTGAGATCGCCGCCTTTGATCAGGTTACGGCTAATAAGGGTTTCCAACTCATGGAGGAAAACAAAGGTACGGCAAGGTGCAATCTCGCTTTCAAAGTCTTTCAAATCATACAGCGAGGCATGTTGCTCGTCAAGCACTCTGGTGTTATATTTCACCTTCACATCAATTTGGAAGGAATCCGCCGGCTCAATCTTCAACTCGATACCCAATACCTCATTCTTATAGGAAATTGGTTCTTCGATGACGAGATAGTTGCGAGGTGCATTCTGCTCAACAATGCCCGCCTTATGGATAGCCTCAACAAAATACTTACCGCTACCATCCATGATGGGTGTCTCCTCCACATCAATGTCAATTAACACATTATCAACACCCATACCACGCAAAGAAGCCAAAACATGCTCAACGGTGTAAATTTTTACGCCACCTTTTCCGAGGGTGGTACCACGGGCTGTATCGATGACATTATCTACATCTGCTTCGATGATAGGTTGGTTTTCAAGGTCAATTCTACGAAAACGAATTCCAGAATTTACGGGAGCCGGATTGAAGGTGAGGGTTCCACACTGACGCGTGTGAAGGCCTGCTCCTTTGACACTGACTCTATTTTTGAGCGTACATTGTTTCTCCATAAAAATATATCAACATTGTGGATAGCTTTCCACAAAAAACGTGCAAAGATAGAAAATATTCTATCACCAGCAAAAAAAAACTCTATTGAGACTATTTTTCAGTTCGTCCGCTCTTTAATTCGGCCAATTCTTTTTCAAGTTTTTCAAGCTTTCGGGCCATCTCGTCAATGTGGCGGAAACGTGCATTGGAAACCAGATACTGACGTAAAGGTTGTATTGGAGTCCCCATAAATTCCTTGTTTTCCTCCTTGATGCTTCCCATGATGCCACTTTGTCCGCCAAACTTCGATCCATCAGCAATGTTGATATGACCAACGAAACCCGACTGTCCACCAACCACACAGTTCTTCCCAAGATGTGTTGACCCGCTGACGCCCACCTGAGCCGCCAAAGCAGAGTTTTCTCCCACTTCCACATTATGGGCAAGATGCACCAAGTTATCAAGTTTCACACCTTTATGGATATGGGTAGAGCCCATCGTTGAGCGATCGATGGTGCTGTTGGCACCAATTTCAACATTGTCGTCAACAACCACGTTACCCACCTGAGGAATTTTCTCGTAATGCCCGTCGGGTTGGGGCGCAAAGCCAAAACCGTCTGCACCAAGCACTGCACCAGCATGAAGAATACAGTTTTTGCCCACAACAGTATTGCGATAGAGCTTCACTCCAGGATACAGAACCGTGTTGTCGCCAACAATACAACCATCACCTACATACACCTGAGGATACAATTTCACATTGTTGCCTATTTTAGCGTTTTCACCAACAAAAGCGAACTCACCCAGATACAAATTCTCTCCGCATTGTGCCGAAGAGGACACGAAAGCCAAAGATGAAACACCTTGTTTATTCTGCGTCATCTGATCGTAGAAAGCCAACAATTTGGCAAAACAGGCATAAGCATCAGGAACACGAATCAAAGTGGCTTGAATAGGCGCCGTCGCCTCAAAATCATCATTCACGATGACTATGGACGACAGGGTCTCATAAATGTAGTGTGTATATTTCGGATTGGCCAAAAAGCTGATCATGCCAGGCGCACCTTCCTCGATTTTGGCCACATTCCAAACTTCGACATTGGGGTTGCCTTCCACCTTTCCCTCAAGGATTCCGGCGATTTGGGTAGCGGTAAACTTCATTGCTCTGTTGTTTGTAACTGAACGGCAAAAACTACAATTTATTACAGCAAACGCTCAAAATCGCGTTTCAAAATAGCCACGGCCTGCTCCACCATGGGATTGGGCAAAGCCACGAGGCTCTGCGCCAAAATGGACACATCCTCTTCGTCCTTCAGTTGCTCGAAAGTCGTATTTATCTGATTGACTAGTTCTTCTTTGGCATTAACAACCGCATTCCAAGTGGAATTGGAAACATAAAGTTGTTGAGCCAGGTTATGTTCAAACTCCTCGCGCACATTTTGCAAAAGTTGAAGGTGGAACGTGCCTTTTTCCATGCCTGGCGTGTAGACGCGCTTCACCAACTGGGGCAGTTGTACCCGTTCAAGATAGAGCAGGAAACGCTCGTAAGCTTGCACCTTCAGCGGCATGATGATTTTGAGAGCTTGTACCTTCAGCTCCATTTTACTTCCATTGCGGAGTTCGGCGTCTTTCATCCTAATCAGTCGTGACAAAAGTATTATGGCGGCGACCATCAACAACAGTCCCGCGCCCATCAAAGCAATAATAATCCAGTTGTTCATTTATTGTGAATTTTACCAATTATTTTACGGCAAAAATACGGCTTTTCTTTTAAAAACAATGCCTCTGCACAAGGTTGTGTACAGAGGCATTTTGTTATTCGGTTTGGCCTCAGAAATTCTTCACTCCACGAATGAGTTTTCTATCGTCTTTATTGCCGTTATAACTCTCGTCATTGTGGTACAACTTGCCAGATGAATCCATGCTCCAAGCATCACAGATGTAGTATTCAGTCGACGACCAGTATTCCCAATCCTCATTGCTTGAGAATGGCGAGCCTCCAACTGCTGAAAGGCTTTCATCAACCTTGTCAAGGTTGGCATAGAGGCGTTTCAGCTGACCTATGGCTGGCAAATACCAACCATTTTTAAAGTCAAGGAAGTCAAAAGCCGGAAATGCAACATCGTATCCACCTTCAACGATAACTTTGGAATTAGAGTATCCATCAAGGTCATTCTTTGCCTGAAGTATGTTCCTGCGATTAAGCAGAGGAGTGTCTACCCAGTTGGGGCCCCATTGATCTTTGCCGCTGTCATTCAAGGCCACTGCCCAACCGTGATGTTTTGTGGCATCCACATAGAACACCACACCAACGGCATTATGTTCTGAAACTACATAATTGGCAGGGCTAACAATGGCACCATCTTCGCAAAGAATGTCGCCCACATGCACTTGAGCCTTCACAAATGGCGCTGCAACTAAAATCAGGAGCGCCGTCATCAAATGTTTTATCATTTTATTGCGCATAATTTCAACTATTTTCCCTTTGGCATTTGCAAATTTTGCGCCAAAGTTGTTTCTATTTGGCGACAAAAATAGGAAAAAACATTACACAATGCGAACAAATAAGAAAAAAAACCTAAACATATGCTGTTCTACCTTCCAATTGCAAGTTGTATTTCGTATAAATCGTCATTACCTTTAAGAAAAGAATAAAATTCAGCATTTCTGCCGACCTTATCGAAAAAAGGCCTACCTTTGCCTTTTCAATTCTACAATTATTATCAACATCTAATCATAAATCATGAGCGAAATCATCCTTTCCAACAGAGTTTTGAACATGGCTGAGTCAGCTACCCTGGCCATGACCAACAAGAGTCGTGAACTGAAAGCCCAAGGCATCGATGTCATCAGCCTTAGCATCGGCGAGCCCGACTTCAACACACCCGAATCGGCCAAGCAAGCCGGTATCGACGCCATCAACGGCAACGACACACACTACCCGCCCGTACCGGGCACGCCTGCACTGCGCAAGGCCATAGCCAACAAGCTGAAACGCGACAATGGCCTCGACTACAAAGAAACAGATGTGCTGGTCTCGAACGGTGCCAAGCAAGCCATCAACAACGTGCTTTTGGCCATCGTCAACGACGGCGACGAGGTCATCATCCCTGCCCCGTTCTGGGTCTCCTACCCCGAGATGGTGAAGTTGGCTGGCGGCGTGCCCGTTATCGTCAAGAGCGACATGGCCCATGACTTCAAAATCACCGCCGAGCAACTTGAAAAGGCCATCACCCCTAAGACCAAAGCCTTGCTCATCAACACACCCTGCAACCCCAGCGGTAGCGTCTTCACCAAAGCTGAACTGACCGCCATTGCAGAAGTGCTGAAAAAGTACCCGAACATCATCATCATTTCTGATGAAATCTACGAGTTCATCCAGTACGAGCACAAGCACGAGAGCATGGGACAGTTCGAGTTCTTGAAGAACCGCCTCGTCCTCGTCAACGGCGTGGCCAAGGGTTATGCCATGACGGGTTGGCGCATCGGCTACATCGCAGCACCACAAGCCATCGTGAAGGCCACCAACAAGATTCAAGGCCAAATTACCTCTGGTATCTGCACCATCGCGCAAGCCGCTGCCGCCAAGGCCATGGAGCTCAGCCCCGAGAACTCGAAGGAGATCCAAGACATGCTGGCCGCCTTCCGTCACCGCCGCGACACCTTCGTGAAATTACTGAACGAAATCCCTGGTGTGAAGTGCAATACACCTGCCGGTGCCTTCTATGTCTTCCCCGAAATGAAGTCATTCTACGGCAAGACTGACGGTGAGACCACCATCAAGGGCAGCGACGACCTCTGCATGTGGTTGCTCTACAATGCCCATGTAGCCTGCGTGGCTGGTAACGCCTTCGGCAACGACGACTGCATCCGTCTGTCATATGCCACAAGCGAAGACAAGCTCATCGAAGCCGTGAAGCGCATCAAGGCGGCATTAACCAAACTGCACTGATTTAAAAAAAATGCGGAATTATGAATGCTGAATGCTGAATGGGCAATGCTCTACATTCATCATTCAGCATTCTGCATTCCACATTAAAAAAACAACTCCCATGATCATCCTTTCCACCGAACCCATCCTCCCCATCTTCAACCAAGCCATCGCCGATTACCATAAGTTTGACGATGTAAACCATCCATGTGAAAACCCTTACGAAAAGCTAACCATCGAATGGTATCTTTATAATAAGGTGTGGATCGACACGGTGCAGTGGCATTTGGAAGATCTCATCCGCGACCCGAACATCGACCCTGTAGAAGCCTTGGCTTTGAAGCGCCGCATCGACAAGTCTAACCAAGACAGGACAGACATCGTGGAGATGATTGATGGCTATTATTTGCTTCTGTTCCAACGTGTTGAACCACAGCCCAACGCCACCCTCAACACGGAAAGTCCCGCATGGGCCATCGACCGGCTTTCGATTCTGCAACTGAAAATCTATCACATGAAAGCCGAGGTGGAGCGCACCGATGTCAGCGAGGAGCACAAGGCGAAATGCCAAACTAAGTTGGATGTACTTTTGGAGCAGAACAAAGACCTTTGCACCGCCATTGACCAACTGATGGAGTGCTACAAGAGCGGTGAGAAGGTGATGAAGGTCTATAAGCAGATGAAGATGTACAACGACCCCGCATTGAATCCAGTACTGTATGGGCAGAAATGAAAAAGCTCCTCGTCATAAGATTCTCCGCCCTAGGCGACATCGCCATGAGTGTGCCCGTTGTCCATGACTTAGCTGTGCAGTACCCCGATTTGGAAATTACCATGCTCAGTCGGGAGATGGCGAGGCCGTTGTTTGAGCGCATGCCCAGCAACGTGCATTTCATCGCTGCCGACTTAAACGGGCAGCACAAAGGTCTGTTTGGTCTCTGTAGGCTTTGGCGTGATGCCCATTTGAGCGACTTCGACTACATCGCTGATTTCCATGACGTGCTGCGCACTTGGTGGCTACGCACCGAGGGATGTCTGCACCGAAAGAAAGTCGCCAAAATCGACAAAGGCCGCAAAGGAAAACGGGCTTTGACGCGACAGAAAAACAAGGTTTTTGTACAGCAGGCCACTTCCATTGAGCGTTATGCCAAGGTGTTGGAACAGTTAGGTTTTCCAATAAAGCAAAAATTCGTAAAGCTCGAATATTCAGCTTTTTGCGAGACGCAAAAAACAGACAATAAGACTTGGGTCGGCATCGCGCCTTTTGCCAAGCATCCCGCCAAGGTTTATCCTTTGGAAAAGATGGAGATGGTCATCAAGGCCTTGAGCGAAAGGGAAAACACGACAGTTTTCCTTTTTGGCGGAGGGAAAGAGGAGAGTGAACAAATCGAAAAGCTTTGCGCCAAATATAACCGTGTAAAACCTGCCAAAAGCCAGAAAGGTTTGCGAGGCGAGCTTGCGTTGATGGGCCAACTCGACGTGATGCTCAGCATGGACTCCGCCAATATGCATCTAGCTTCGTTGGTTGGCACTCGGGTCGTTTCCATCTGGGGTGGCACTCATCCCTACGCCGGCTTCTTGGGCTGGAACCAAAAAGAAACTGATTGCATTCAATTGGATTTGCCCTGCCGGCCCTGCTCGGTGTACGGCAACAAGCCGTGTCTGCGTGGCGATTATGTCTGCATGACTGACATCACGCCTACCCAAATCATTAAAAAGTTAAGCTCTTACCTGAAATGAGTGTCTCACCCATTGCCGACATGTTCGACCGCATCTCGCCCAAATACGATGTGCTCAACCACTTGCTTTCCATCAATATAGATAAGGTATGGAGAAAAAAGACGGCCAAAGTAGTTGCAAGGACTCATCCCAAACGCATCCTTGACCTCGCCACCGGCACTGCAGACTTGGCCATTTTATTGGCAAAACATAATCCACAAGCGCACATCATCGGGATGGATATTTCTGAAAAAATGCTGGAAATTGGAAAAAGAAAAGTAGACAAAAAAAATCTAATACACCAAATTGAGTTGCGCACCGGAGATGCTGCTTCACTCCCTTTTGAAGACAACACGTTCGATGCCGTCACGGTGGCATTTGGCGTACGAAACTTTGAGAACTTGGACAAAGGGCTTTCCGAAATCCATCGGGTACTTAAGCCGATGGGGCAGGTCTTCATTTTAGAGTTTTCCATGCCTGATAAGTTCCCAATCAAACAAGTTTACAAGTTGTATTTCAAGCACATTCTTCCAAAAATCGGGAAATGGGTCTCCAAAGACTCCTATGCCTACTCCTACCTTCCTGCTTCAGTGGAAAAGTTTCCAAACCGTTGGGATTTTCTTAGGACACTTTCTTTGCACGGATTACGGGAAGGCTCAATACGGCTTTTCGGACATGGCATAGCTATACTTTATTCAGCACCAAAAATGTAAGGATTTAACCTTTTTTTCTAATTTTGCCGTCAGTTTTCCGCAATAAAAGCATACATCTCTCGTTTATTTCACATTAAAAAGCAAAGACCTTGAAAAAAACATTGAGAATATTGGCTGTTATGCTGTTGCTTGCTGCAACGGTTGTTCCTGCACAAGCCCAACGCAGAGTCGTACACTATTTGCCAAAGTACGAACAAGAGCCCTATCATTTCGGATTCCTTTTGGCTTTCAATCAGATGAGTTACACCATCAAGACCATTGAGGGCTACCAAAACATCCCTCAACCTGCCAACTCCTGGCCCAATGGCAACTATAGCATTCCCAACACTCAACATATTTTCGTGTACAACCTGGAGACTGTGCAAACACCTGGCTTCACTGTAGGCATCATTGGAAGCAAACGTCTAGGTCGTTACTTTGACCTGCGATTCATTCCTTCATTGAGCTTCAGCGAGCGCCGTCTGCGCTACAATCTCGCCATTGTCGGCAACGATGGCAATATGGATATGAAGGCCTTTACAAAGTCCATAGGCACCACCTTTGTCGAGTTCCCACTCAACATCAAATACCGATCGAAACGTTATAACAATATTGGAGCATATGTCTTCGGTGGCATCAACCCGAAACTTGATTTGGCCTCACAAAAGGACAACAAGGAAACCGATGGTTATGGCAATGAATTCATTAATAACCTCGTCACGAAACGCTTTGACTTTGCTGGAGAACTTGGTGCCGGTTTTGACATCTATAACCAATGGTTCAAGATGGGCATCGAAGTCAAAATGAGCTATGGAATCCTTGACATCGTGAAAAACGACGCTTTCATCTACACTGCTCCCATCGACAAATTGCGCAATAAATTGTTCCAAGTATCGTTTTTGTTCGAATAAAAGCATTCCACAAACAATTATACATCAATAAATTACAAAATATTTGACATTTTTCTCACCTAAATCGTTGTAGGTATCGAAATTTTGTCTAATTTTGCAGCGTCAAAAACGACACGAAGTGGTCTCTTCGTCTAGTCTGGTCAGGACGTCAGGTTTTCATCCTGGTAACTCGGGTTCAAATCCCGGAGAGA
>JAEEGF012079771.1_pt1 | contig 20653 bp, 17 predicted proteins | sample 9134171 | NCBI WGS metagenome assembly JAEEGF01 (sample SAMN16246542, study PRJNA631951) | gut metagenome | biome: gut microbiome; feature: rumen; material: AP-attached | host: Bos | place: Iran: Karaj | collected 2018-10
TTCAAAAATGTATCGGTAGCGATATTGTTCCGTCAATCCTTTATCAATATTCTTGTAGCGACACATTTAAGGCGTTGCTTGATAGTCAAGTGATGTGGGCTACTCATTGGAAATGTTTAAATGATAAAAAGGAGCTTAAATATGGATTCAAAGTTTTAAAAAAATCCATAGAACATATAAAAAAGCACGCTGAGGTAAAGATTTCGCCATACGTTAATCAATTTTTTGATTTTCTTTCAATTGATGATGAAATATTGAATAGTTTTGACAATTCGCTCATTTGCAATAGTGAATTGCTTAATAACATTCAATTATTTATGATTAGTTTTACAGAGAAACCAGATTCTTTGGGTCAATGGAGAGGATATGGGAATGGTTACAATTCTGTTTCTATGGGCTTTTCTACAAAAGAATTGCTTACGAATCGCCATCCAAGCTATTATTGGAAATGTACTTATTTGCTACAGAAAGTTATATATGATGAGGAAAAGCAATTTACTTTAATTACGGGATATTTGGGACTGATATGTGCAACCATAAATGACTCTTTGTCAAATTGTCCTTCTGGCAATATATTTAAGGATTATCCAGAAGAAATTGAAGACATGTTGACCAATCTGATTGTAATTTTACTATGTATCAAAGAGAAATGTTGGGAGGATGAATGTGAATGGAGGATAATTTCTTATCCAGCTACATTTAACGCAACCTTGCGAAAAATAGAAGATAGCGACTTGCCTATAAAAATTAGAAAAAAGAGGGGAAAAGATATTCTATATATTGAATTGCCTGTTTTCTTGAATAGTGCTTTTAAATGTATTTCTGAAGTTTATCTGCCTCAAGGCGATAATCTTGATTTAAGAAAGGATTTGATTAAGCAACAGTGGGAGTCGGCGCAGGCTAATTCTATTGTTGAACCGCTAGATATAAAAATTTCTAATATTTCAATAGAATATTAATTTTTCTTTTACTAAACCGTTATAAAGGATGAAAAAATGATACCCGTAGATTCATATGACTCTATGATTAACGAAATAAGGCATAGAGAAACAAAGCTCGTTCCTACAACGGTCGGAGTTCTTCTAGTTGATTATAATTTTAGATACGCAAAGGAAATTCTTCAACCTGCATTAAAATGGCTTAATCAATTATCGGGAGATACTATTAATTTTTATCTTCCCGGTTATGAAAGAGTTTTCAATGGAACGAGAGGAAACCTTAAATATCGCTTTGAAAACAATGATTACGTGTTTTTCGGTAGAATATATCAAGAATTCCAATTGAAGTTTTCTCAAGAATTCTGTGTTGAACAAGCAATTTCTCCAACTTTAATTCTTTTTGAATATGGATATGAATCGTTATGCAATTCCCCAAAAATATTAATTGATTTAACTGAGGAGCTAGCTAGCGTTAAAAACATTGAGCAACTATTCAAAGAAATTGTTCAACAAGCAAAGAAAAGTCCCGACCTTTTGGGGCACTCAAATGCTTTGCAATTTAAGGGGTTGATGAAAAGGATGCCGGACATATTAGACGATATGATTCGCCAAAAATATATAAAAGCGGCATATTCTGCCATAAAAGAGATTAGACGGTACAAAATACAATAATCATCCATAAAATAAATCGACTTTGCGGTTGAAAAATACACGCCTTAGTTAGATAAATACAAATTGCGGAACATTTAAATGAGCTTCCAATAAAATTAATGATAATGTTTGGAATTAATATGAATAATAAAAATATTGAAAATCTCTCAATCCTTGCGCAATATGCTAATGAACTGGCTAAAGATTCTGGAGTTCCAGGAGTTGGCCTTGTTGGTCATTTTTCTCAGATTTTTTATAATAAGTATTTGGCCTCTCGTTTTGAAAAGTTTGTAAAAGATGCTGAAGTTGATGAAAGAATGTTAAATGACATTCTAGAAAATGAGAATTATTCGAACTATTTGTATTCTGCATTAGAAACTGTTCGAAGAACGCATTCGAAATTGGGATTAATAGCTTTAGCACTATTATATAAGGATTATTGGAATAATGCAGATATACTGATTTCAGCGATGAGGGCTTTTGCGGAAATATCGGATAAACAAATTTTATCATTTGTGGAATTATATGAAAGTATTCCAGAAGGAAAAAATGAAGTAAACCTTTATCGCAAAGATGGAGGAGAATTTTATCATAGGGTATATGCTGATTTTGTTGATTTGGTAGGAAGGGGCTTCTTTGGACAGTTTACCTCATCGAGGCTCGGCTCAGGTCTTCCTATTGAGGGGAGAATGTGGGCACAATCTGATTTGTATTACAAATATTGCAAAAAGGCAATTGTAAAAATGAATGCGGAGGTTTCACTTCAAATATGATTTTATGGTTCTCTTCGTACATCTGTAAATCCAAGAATTTTAGACTTGGCCTGCATATTGATGCACTATATAAATTCCTGCTTGTTTGAACGGCGATAATACTTTTTTATTACATGGAAGACAATAAATAATAATTGCTCAATATTTTTTTATTATTGAAAAAAAACGTATAATTTATATGTGTCTAAAAAATATACTGAACAAATTATTTTCAAAAAGAGCTGAAGCTATGGATAATCAAAGCAATACAACTCCTAAAATGAAAATTGTTGCATACATAGATTTATTGGCAATGTCAAATTTTGTAAGAGAAAATGTAACAGATTCTATCGCCGTATTTAGCGGATATGATTATATCTTACAAACAAAAATTAGAGATGCGAAAATACAGCCCGCATCATCTGAAAAAGACCCAAAGCTAAAAATCTTACTTGAGCGAACAGCTGTTTCGGCATTTGATTATTTTCTTCCTTTTTCAGATAGTATTTTTTTAGCATCATCAAATCCTGATAGATTTATAGAGCAACTAGGTCATTATATTCTTTCCTGTTATCTCTACAATGCGGAAGCGTATAATGACAAAACGTTAAATCCGTCTAAACCATTTATGAATAAAATGATCGGTTTAGATGGAAATATATATGAACATAATGTGTATCCAATATTATTTCGTGGTGGTTTGTGTATTGGGGACATTGCAGAAGGGAGAGTGTTGGGCCGAATAAATGGAACGAATCAACAAATGCCCGTTCTCATTGGAGAACCAGTCGTAAACGCAGTAAAAATGGAATCTGTTGTTAAAGGTCCAAGAGTCGTTCTTGATGAAGATAGTTTTCAGCAACTTGAACCCACATCAAAACAATATATTCGAAAGACAGAGGTTGATAAATATTATGAGGTGCTATGGCCAGCATATCATTTTATAGAGTCTAATGGCAAAGGTGAACTACACAAATTTGATGAATTATTTGACCCCGCGGTAAACCTTTGGAAGGTGTTCAACCATACGCAGTTTTCAACACACTATTTCGCACTTCTTGGTCTTATAACTGCAAGTACTTTGGCTTTTGCTCAAAAAATAGGCTGTCTAAACGAAGCAGTGCAGTTCATAGAAAAAAAACTTGAAACACATGAATTATCATCAAAAAAAGATGTTCTTCTAAAAATATAATCATTAGTCAATGGATCCAGATTCTTTAATAAATAGGATTATTCCAACAACAGATTCTTTGAATGCTGCCGTTATGGATGATTTTGGTTGGTATAAGATTTCAACATACTGTAATGTAGAAGGCGATGCGTGGTGGCTTCAGCTCCTCATCGCATTTGCAGGTGCTTTAGGAGGAGGTTTTATTACGGCTCTAGTAGCATGGTATGTGGACAAAACAAATGCTAAAGAACGATTGCAACGAGAACAAGCAAGAGACAATTTGCTAAAAGAATTAGAAGACCATCGCGATAAACGTCAAAACATATGGAGAATATTGCAAACATTGCAAGATTTCTCGAACCTCATTTTAGAGGCTGATAAATATGCTACAGTAAATATAAGTGTACAAATGCAAATTCCTGGTGCTAGAAATTCTATTCTTTTTTTTGGCGAATTAGTTGATAAAATAGAATTCCTTTGGAAACGAAATAGTTTTTTACTAAGTGACTCCATTTCGCAAAGCATAAAAAAAATAATTGATTGGATGAATGCTTACAAATTACAAGCAATGCATTGTACGACAAACGCTCCTGCTCCAAACCAACCATATACCCAAGCAACTCATAATCAGCAAACCATAGTTAACGGATGTATTGCGAACTGTCAAATTTTACAATCCCAATGGAATAGCGAGTGGGACCAATTGAGTAATCAAATGAAACAAATGCGACAAGAGCTACTCTGATTTTTTTTTCGTTATATTAGTCCATCAAATGCAAAATCTTCCCCGCTCCCACATATTCCAGCAAGAAGAACGGGAATGCACTTAAGGTCGCGACGACATTATTCTGCTTTATCAGCTTTTGTTGATGTTGCAAGATGGCGACTTGTTGCATTTGGTCAAGAATGGAAGATCGCTCTTCAGAAGTCAAGTGCATGAGCCACTTAGCTTTTTCGTAATTAGCCTTGCTGATGATTAGCCAGTTTTCTCGGCAGTTGGCTCTGCAGATGGTCTTTGAATCGCGATTCAAATCGTTTGCAAAATGTTTAAAACCATCATCAATACAATCGTCGATACTAAACAATTTGCGGTCATCGGACATCAACCCATTTTCAATGTCGCAAATGTTGATGGCTTCGGCCATCGGGTAGCTCAAGAACAGTTTGCCGTTTTCAGTTTCATTATTAAAGAAATTAACCAATTCACAGAGTTGTTCGCAAGATTGTTCAGTAGATTGAGCAAGTCCATGGATATCCAAATCAAAGAACAAGAATACCTGAGAGACACTTTCTCTATCCAAATTTTGCAGTTCTTCATCATCAGTATGTTGTTCTTTTAGAACCTCTACAACATCCAAAAAGCCGTCATCGTCTTTTAACTTGCCGTAAAGGCTATAAATATTAGACTTGAAAATGATTTTCACCAAGTCCTCTGACAAGTCGGCCAATTCCTCGGGAAACGCTCTTTGCAAACGAGCAAGAGTGTTTTTTTCGGGCTGTTCGCCTTCTAAAACGATGAGGACTTTTGCGGAACTCAATCGAAAGCTCCCGCGCGGAACATCTTGGGAATATTAAGAGCCTGACGCAATTCTTTCTGCGTCCTAGAAGAAAGGGGACCCATTACATAGGAATCAGAATCCTTGTATTCCGGCAACATTTTGAACGCACAGTCTGGGCGAATCAAATCGTTTGTCAGCAAAGTAGAATCATGCGTAGTCAACAGAACCTGGCTCTGTACGCCCCGCAACATTTCTACGACTTTCGCAGCCGTCTTTTCATGATAGAAAGCATTGAATTCATCTAGGTAAACAAAGCTGGGCGTGGTCGATGCATTCCTTTGCATTTGCATGTACCAGAAAAAGAAGAATACGAGTGCTTGAGTTCCTGTAGAAGCATTCTCCCAGAAATCTATAATGTGGTTACCGCCAAAATCGAAGAACAATTTTTCCTGCCCATATATTTTTAGGCTTTTCAACTTGCAGTCAACATCAACAGAATTAAGGAAATCTTCAAGTTCCTTGAGTTTTCCTTTCCGTATAATTTCAACATCAACTTGTGTGCTGCCAACAGCAAAACCTTGATAATAATTTTGTCGAAGGTGCGAAAACATAAGCATACGATCAACAAAATCAAAAAATTCCTTGACGACTTTATTCGTCGCGTTGTCAGCAAGAACTGCATTTGCCCTAATAAAGCGCATTGCAGAAATCTTTATGTCAAGCTTATTTCCATTAAGGGTTTCTGCCCCTTGCAAATCCGTATGAAAATCATTCCAACTACGAGATACAACCTGGACATCATTTACAAAGAATTTTTCTTCCAAAATATCTTCATAAGAAGGCTTGCTATATTCGTATCGAACACGAGATGAACCAAAAACAAACTCATATACAAATTCGGCATTATTCTCTAAATGCATTGCATTTGTATAGGACATGTACAATATCGGATTACGTTGCTTGTCCGTCAGGTTCTGCACAATATCAAAAATCGCCTTACCAAGATTAGATTTTCCAATGCTGTTCGGGCCATAAATCAAACCGGTCTTGACAATGCCGTCTTTTACGCAAGCCTCGGAAAAGGCGTATTGCTTGGTTTGAGACAGGTCAATAGTGAACTTTTTTTCGAAGTTCTTAAAATTTTTTACGGAAAATTTCGCTAGCATTCGTAAAACCTACCTTAAATCGCTGTAAATATACCTAAATATTTAGATAAAAACAATACTTGCCGTAAAATTTTTACGGATGATTATAAAAATTGACGAAATTACGCAAATTTGGACAAAAAATGTTTGTGCATCGTTCTCACATTTGCATTTTTTCTCTATTCCCGGTTCTTTTTCGGATTTATATTGTAATTTTGTAGAAATTCTGCAAAAAAGAGATCTTGATACTGGTTAAAATCGAATTGAGGGAGATAATCTTATGGCTATAGAAAAACTGGTCTTCTTTGATATTGAATGTGCCAAGCGCACTCATGGTTATTCCGCAATCTGTTCTTTTGGCTATGCCATTGCCGACTTAAAGTTCAATGTACTAGAAAGTAAGGACATCTTAGTGAATCCGGAAGCTGGATTCGATAAGAGATATTTTCAAGAAGATTCTGATTGTAGATTATCCTATTCAAAAAAGGATTTTCGAAAGCAGCCTAATTTTCCAGCGTTGTATAAATCCATAAGGAAAGCCCTTTCAACCCCTAATGCGTTGATTGTGGGGTTTTCTGTGGCAAATGACATTGATTATCTACTAAATGCTTGTAGGCGATATGACTTGCCTCCGATTTATTTTCGAGCGTTTGATATTCGCAGTTATTTAAAGAACCATATGGGTATTGCATCTAGTTTAGAGGGCTCACTATCACAATTGGAAGTAGGCTTTTCGGATCTTAAACGGCACAAAAGTTGCGATGACGCCATAGCAACAATGCGTTTGTTCAAAACCTGTTTCGAAAGGACTCAGCGAAATACAGAGTCGGCAATAGAGTTGGGAGATTGTATCGAGTCTGTAGAAAAGATTGACTTTCAAAAGAAACTGAAAATTTACAGAAAGTATATATTTACTAAGATGTTGGATTATTATGATAGGGTTTGTGAGCACCCAAATTCAAATAAATTAGAAGGTTCTTTTTGTTTCAAAATAAATGCAGACTACGATATAGACCAATGTCTCGCATTGGTAAAGTTGTTTTTTAATAATGGAGCCAATCTATGCATGAATCACGGGAAAGACGTTACGATTGTTTATCCTGACGGCGAGCCTTTCATAGAGCCCTCAGATGAAAGCTATCAACGAAACAATATCCATTTGAGCGAGTTGCTTAATGCTCGGGAGATGGCTCCTTTTCCACTTTCAAAACAGAAGCATAACATTCCCGAAGTGGATACAAACAAATTTATTATACCTCAAGCATCTTCCTTAAAGAGAATAAAAGAAGAGCTGGCTCTACGTCAAAAAAATTTGATGATCAAGCAAACCATTGAAAAGCTAACCCAATATATAGGAAAGAAAAATCCTCACCCTGTTTCTCAAAAGTTTAAGGGCAAAGTGTTCTATAACGTCTTCCGAAAGCGTCATGACGGAAATGAAACTCTGAGAGTCTATAAATTAATTTATGACAATGGAGGCGTTATTGTAAATAAGAAAATGCCTAGTTGCATATTATTGCAACCCGATGGTGTTACCAAACCATTGTGGCTTGAACATCCTTCAGAAGAGGATAAAAGCATTGGTTTTATGAATTATTCCGAAATTACAAACAGTTTTTAATGACGTTTTTCGCTATTTGGCGATTTTCAAGACGTTTTTTGATTAAATTTCTCACAAAGGAATTTAGTCAATGTCTTTCTACAACGAGAACGCCTACGAGCAATGCCTTATTGAGTTGTTCAGGGATGCCCTGGGCTGGGATTATTGCTATGGGCCCGATGTAGAGAGGGATTTTCGAGACCCGCTTTACGAGCCGGTGCTTGAAGAAGCGATTTGCCGAATTAACCCGAAGGCGGATTCGCACGCCATCGCAGAGGCGTTGAACAAGATTCGCCATTTTGAAAATAACGACCTTGTAAAACAGAACGCCTTGTTCATGGATTATATCCAGAACGGTGTCGAGGTCACTTATTCAAAGAATGGCGAAACAAAGGCCGACATTATTTATCTGGTTGATTACAAGAATGTCGAGAACAATTCCTTCATTTTTGCGAACCAGTGGACGGTTATCGAGAGGTCCAACAAGCGGCCCGATGTTCTGCTGTTTTTGAACGGGTTGCCGATTTGTCTGTTTGAGCTCAAGTCTCCTAGCCGCGAAGAGACCGATGCAAGCGAAGCCTACTTGCAGATTCGCAATTACATGCAAGAAGTCCCAAGCCTGTTCATATACAACTGCATTTGCGTGATGTCGGACCAGCTTGTTTCTAAGGCGGGTACGATTACGAGCGGTGACGACCGCTTTATGGAATGGAAGACGAAGGACGGCAACAAAGAAACGACGGCACTTGCCGATTTCACGACTTTCTTCGAAGGAATTTTCCAGAAAGAACGGCTGCTGGACATCATCAAGAATTTTATCTGCTTCAACAACGAAGGGCTGAAAAGTTACAAGATTCTGGCTGGGTACCATCAGTATTTTGCAGTCCGCAAGGCGATTGTCCGCACGGAACAGGCCGTGCAGGGCGACGGCAAAATTGGCGTTTTCTGGCATACACAAGGCTCGGGCAAGTCGCTCAGCATGGTGTTTTACGCACACTTGCTGCAATCGACGATTGAAAGCCCGACGATTGTGGTGATTACTGACCGCAACGACCTTGACAATCAGCTTTATACGCAATTTGCCAACTGCAAGGATTTTCTGCGACAGGTTCCTGTTCAGGCGGAATCGCGCGAACATTTGAAATCGCTGCTGAACGGGCGCAAGGCGAACGGCATCATCTTTACAACGATGCAAAAGTTTGAAGAATCGAACGAGCCGCTTTCTGACCGCCGCAACATCATCGTGATTGCAGACGAAGCGCACCGTGGTCAATACGGCTTGACTGAAAAAATCAAGACAACGAAGGATGACCAGGGCAACTTGATTGCGCATAGAGTCAAAGGAACTGCGCGAATTATCCGCGATAGCCTTCCGCACGCTAGTTTTATCGGATTCACTGGAACGCCCATCAGCCGCGACGACCGCAACACTACCGAAGTATTCGGAAACTATATCGACATTTACGATATGACGCAGGCGGTTGAAGATGGTGCGACTCGCCCTGTCTATTACGAAAGCCGCGTTGTCAAGCTCAAGTTGGATGACAAGATCCTCAAGCAAATTGACGATGAATACGATTTGCTCGCCGGTAATGCAGACCCGGAAGTCATCGAAAAGAGCAAGCGAGAATTGGGCCAGCTAGAAAGTGTCCTCGGGAACGACAAGACGATTGCTTCGCTAGTGGATGATATTCTTGAACATTACGAAGAACATCGCGAACACCTTTATACGGGCAAGGCGATGATTGTTGCATACTCCCGCAACATCGCAATGAAAATTTACGAGCGAATCTTGGAACTTCGCCCTGAATGGGCGGGGACAACATCGCAAGTGACAATCGGTTCAAAGCTGGTTACAGTCCCCGGGGATGACGCAAAAGTTGCCGTGGTAATGACGGAAAGCAACAAGGATCCGGAAGAATGGCGACCGATTGTCGGCAATAAGACTCACCGCCAAGAACTTGCTGTTCGTTTCAAGGATAACGAAAGCCCCTTGAAGATAGTCATTGTCGTTGATATGTGGCTTACAGGATTCGATGTGCCGTCGCTTGCCACGATGTACGTTTTCAAGCCGATGGAAAGCCACAACTTGATGCAGGCCATTGCCCGTGTGAACCGCGTTTATCAGGACAAGGAAGGCGGCCTCGTTGTTGATTACATTGGAATTGCAAGTGCGCTCAAGCGCGCGATGAACGATTACACCGTTCGCGACAGGAAACGCTACGGTGATATGGATATTGCTAAGGAAGCGTTCCCCAAGTTCCAAGAAAAACTGGAAATTTGCCGCAGCCTGTTCCACGGATTCGATTACTCCAAATTCTTTACGGGTTCCGCACTACAAATTGGTATGTGCATTACCGATGCACTAAACTTTATTCTGGACCCGAGCCGCGAAGAGCAGAAAAAATCGTTTATCAAGGAAGGGTTGATGTTGCATCAATCGCTTTCGCTGTGTTCTTCGATTGTGCCAAAGAACATGCAGGCCGAGGCGAACTTCTTTGAAGCGGTCCGCGTGCAAATTATGCGTTTTCTCTACGGTCGCGGCGACAAAAAGTTCAGCCTAAAGGAAGTCAACGAGCGCATTAATGAACTCTTGAAACAGAGCGTTAAATCAGATGGCGTATTGAACCTGTTTAGCGATGTCGGTGAAAAGTTTTCGCTGTTTGACCCAAAATTCCTTGAAGACATCGCCAAGATGAAGCAGAAGAACATCGCGGTTGAAATCCTGAAAAAGTTGATTGCAGAGCAGGTTAAAGTTTATTCTCGCACGAATGTCGTAAATGCGCAGAAGTTCTCTGAACTTTTCCAAGGAGCGATGAACCGTTACTTGAACGGAATGCTGACCAACGAACAAGTCATTCAAGAAATGCTCAATTTGGCACAGCAAATTAAGGAAGCCGCATTCTCTGGCGAAAAACTTGGCTTGACAAAAGAAGAAGTCGCGTTTTACGATGCGCTCACCAAGCCCGAAGCCGCAAAAGATTTCTATAGCAACGATCAGTTGGTCGCCATGACCCGCGAACTAACGGAACTCCTCCGCAAGAACAGGACGATCGACTGGCAACGCAAAGAAAGCGCCCGTGCCAACATGCGCAGGCTCATTAAACGCCTGCTCAAGAAATACAAGTATCCGCCCGAAGGCCAAGAAGACGCCCTAAAAACCGTCATCAGCCAATGCGAAATGTGGACGGACAATATGGATGATTTCGAAACAACGGGCAATGGCAATAATATCGCAGAAAGCGCCGCCCAAGGCGCAGCAATCACCGGCAAGCAGTTGTATTTTGCACTAGGAGATGACGCTAGCAACTATAGCATGGCAGCAGAAAACAATAGCAACAACTATAGACCGTAATATTAAAATCGGTTGTTATAGTATTTTTCTATTACTAATTATAAATTTTGCCTTTTGGACAGCAAACTTTTTAAGTAGCAGCCACCTCTAACAAAGAATTTTATAGCCCTCGTTATAGAAAACAACTATATTTCACACCATAAAAAATTTATTAGAAAAAAGGAACTTCATCATGGCAAAGACCGAAACTTTATGCATCCAGGGCGGTTGGCAGCCGAAAAACGGCGAACCGCGCGTTCTCCCCATCTACCAGAGCACCACGTTCAAGTACGAAACCACCAATGACATGGCGGACCTGTTCGACTTGAAGGCTTCGGGTTACTTCTACACCCGTTTGCAGAACCCGACTAACGACGCCGTCGCCAACAAGATCGCCGCTCTCGAAGGCGGTGTCGCAGCCATGCTCACGAGTTCCGGTCAGGCAGCCAACTTCTACGCCGTTTTCAACATCTGCGAATCTGGCGACCACTTCATTAGCACGAGCGCTATTTACGGCGGTACGAGCAACCTCTTCTCCGTCACGATGAAGAAGCTCGGCATCGAATGCACGTTCGTGGACCAGGACGCGAGCGACGAAGAAATTGAAAAGGCTTTCCGCCCGAACACCAAGTGTTTCTTCGGCGAAACCGTCGCAAACCCGGCCGGCAAAGTGCTTGACCTCAAGCGCTTTGCTGATCTCGCCCACAAGCACGGCGTTCCGATGATTGTGGATAACACGTTCCCGACCCCGATTCTCTGCCGTCCGATTGAATACGGTGTTGACATCGTGACCCATTCCACCACCAAGTACATGGACGGCCACGCCATGGCAGTCGGCGGCTGCATTGTCGATAGCGGCAACTTTGACTGGGAAGCAAACCATGACCGTTTCAAGGGCCTCACCGAACCGGATCCGAGCTACCACGGCCTCGCCTATACGAAGGCTTTCGGCAAGGGCGCTTACATCACGAAGGCAACCGCACAGCTCATGCGCGACTTCGGTTCCATCCAGTCTCCGCAGAATGCGTTCCTCCTGAACGTGGGTCTCGAAACGCTTCACCTTCGCATGCCGCGCCACTGCGAAAACGCTCTCGCTTGCGCCAAGTTCCTCAAGAACCACCCGAAGGTGGCTTGGGTCAACTACGCAGGCCTCGAAGGCGATAAGTACTACGAACTCGCCCAGAAGCAGTTCAAAGGTGGCCTCCCGTGCGGCGTTCTCACGTTCGGTATCAAGGGTGGCCGTGAAAAATCCATCCAGTTCATGGATAGCCTCAAGATGATTTGCATCGTGACTCACGTGGCTGACGCTCGCAGCTGTGTGCTGCACCCGGCAAGCCACACGCACCGCCAGCTCAGTGACGAACAGCTCATCGAAGCAGGCGTTGCACCGGACCTCATCCGCTTCAGCGTCGGTATTGAAAACGTCGAAGACATCATCGCCGACCTCACGCAGGCTTTGGACAAAGTCTAATCCGCGACTAAAATAGCCGCATAATCTACGACTTTACAATTCTCACGGCGCCGCAAAACGGTGCCGTGTTTTTATTGTTAAATTATAGATATGAGTTTGTTCCGCTTGATTTTGTCTCTATTGACTTTGCCGCTCATTCTGTGCAGTTGCGCAAACCGACAAAATCTCATCATTAACGTAGAAGCTCCAAACGATGTCCACGCCGCAGTCTATGCAGACTCGCGCTACCTCGGCATGACTCCGTACAAGCTAAACCAGCAAACAATTCACCTCGATGACACTTCAAAAATCACCGTTCGATTTTTAGGCGACACGATATATAGTGATTACATAAAATTTCACACCGAAAATAATTTCTTTTCTGACAACGAAAAGATTGCCCTTGGTGCAGGCCTTGTCGCCATGGGAGCTGGACTAGTTTTCATTCCATTCCCCATCACCCTATTCACTTCGCCCCTCGGCATTCTCGCTCCACTCATGACACCCGCTAACACAGATTCTTTAGACCGTTACGTCGATAGCCTCCAAACAAAGCGCATTCACGAGATACAAGAAACGTGGTTCACGGCAAGCAAATCATATAAAGACGAAATCCCATCAAACAAAATAACTATAGACAGCTCCATCGCCTATTATTCAGACGGCCTTTGCTACGACGAAAACGACGACATGGTTTGGCTAAACGAAAACGATTCCAAAACAGTCTTTCCCGTTCCTGCAACACGCATGAACTACTGCAGAGAATTCAGGCCCATTCCCAAAGGAAAAGCAGCACTTTGGGGAACACTTCCCACGGCAATTGCAGGACTTGGCCTCACACTTTACAATCCCATAGCCGCATTCGCTTTAACGCCCGCCATTCTAGGATTGAACCTGGCAATTTCCATTACCGCTTATACAGACAAACCTACGCTAGAAGAATGCAAACCATTTACTCCTGAAGAAAAGCGCAAATGGCTTATGCAATATTCTTGCAAGGCAACACCGTAGAACTAAAAGAGCCACGATGCAGACGCGGAACCGTAATACGCCCTATCCGCCAACTGTTTTCCGTTGACAATCGAAACACCTGCTCTAAACTGAGCCACTTTATCAAGCGTATAAGTCACGCCGAAATAATTTGTAATAAACCATGGGAACGCAAACGAAATATCGTAATCATCCATTGGTTCAACGCCTTGAAAAGCCTTCCCTTCCAAATCATCACGCCACAGCCATGGTTTCGTAAGCGACGGAACATAGACCAACGCTACAGGGCCTAAGAACAAACTTGCATAAGCACCGATTCCGCCTCGGAAGTGCAAATAACTGTCGCTATTTTCTCCTGTTGTATATTCCGGTTCTGGAGACACGCACATAATGCACCCTCCGCTCACAAAGACACCTTCGTATTTATACGTCGCTTTACCGTAATCTAGTCCCCAAAAAGTGCTAACCCCAATTTCGCCATAACGGAAATTTACCCCGAATGACGCTTTCGCATAAGGCAGCGGATCCAAGCCAAATCCGTAAGCCGTATATACCGTTTCAAATTTATTCATCCACTCCAAATCAATGGAAACCGGAAAACTTTTCAGGATATAGTCAATATCTGCCTTACGCTCATCAAGTTTCAAGTCATAATCATCTGTAGCTTCGCATTCTCCATCCAAATCGCAAACATAAACTTCTTTGTTCCATACGTTCACAAGATCGATGGACTTATCCTTCATCGGATGCACAGAAACACTCAAGCGGTGAATCGACGAACTGGAATCCATCGCAAATTCAGCACCTCGCATTGCAGGAGCAACTCGTGCGTCAAAGTCACCCTCAAGAACGCTCATTTTATAGGTATGACAACCGTCAAGAGCATGCAACGCGGCTATCAAAAAAGCCAAATGGAGGTATTTGCGAATCATACCGACAATATAGATAAATTACTGCCTAGCCACACCCCGCATATATGCCTATATTTAAATCACTCAAAGAAGGATATTACAATGCTTAATTTAATAAGGGCTGTTAGCCGCTTTTTATCGACATACACATCGCTCTTCGTCATCGCATGCGCAGTCATCGCATTTTTCATTCCTACGCTTTTTGGCTGGGTTCATGGCAACACGAGTTCCATCATTCTCGGCATCATCATGCTCAGCATGGGCCTCACCATTACCATGGACGATGTCCGCAACTTGATGAAACGTCCCGGCGACATTTTCCTCGGTGCAGTCGCGCAATACACCATCATGCCGCTCGTCGCGTTTACGCTTACGAAGGTCTTCGGACTTGACCCGTATTTGGCCATCGGCATTATTCTCGTCGGTTGCTGCCCGGGCGGTGTTTCGAGCAACGTCATGAGTTTTTTGGCTAAAGGCGATGTGACCTACTCCGTGAGCATGACCATGGCAAGCACGCTCCTTGCACCGCTCATGACACCGCTTTTGGTCCTTTGGCTTGCGGACACGAGCATCGAAGTGAACGCCGTCGGCATGTTCCTCAACATCCTTTACGTGACCGTTTTCCCGATTGCTATCGGTTTCACCTGCAACTATTTCTTTGGCAAGCGTGCAGGCTTCAAGGAGTTCCAATCGAACATGCCTGCCGTGAGCGTGATTGGCCTTGCATTAATCGTGGGCGGTGTCATCGTGACTGTGCGTCCGCACCTTTTGGCAAACGGCTTTGGACTTTTGGCTCTTATGCTCGCCGTCGTGTTCTGCCACAACGGACTCGGTTATGTGCTCGGCTATAGCGTCGGTCATTTGTTCAAATTCAGCACCGCCAAGAAGCGCACCATCTCCATCGAAGTCGGCGTGCAGAACGCAGGCATGGCAACCGTCCTCGCGGCAGCGTTCTTTGCAAATCCAGAGAACGTGTCTCTCCACCCGGAAGCGGCCCTCAGCGTCGTGCCGTGCGCCATCAGCTGTGCCTACCATTCCATCAGCGGGACAATCCTCGCCGGAATTTTCGCGCACATGGATAAGAAGAAAACAACTCAAGAATAAGAAACGTCATAAGCGCAAATTTTACATTCCACATAGCAAAAAGACCTCCCTTACAGGGAGGCCTTTCTGCACTTTTTACATACAAGTTTTTTAGCAAGACGCTCAGTTTGCGTATTTCGTTTCAAATTCAGAAAATTTAGCGTCAACCATTTTCTTAACCATTGCTTTTCCGTTATCATCAAGAAAACTGTAAGTAATGCTATTATATACAAGTTCCCTTATATCACCATAAGTCAAATCATATCTGTACGCAGCAAGAGCATATTCTTCCGTAATAGAAGTACGAAGAATTCCTGGATCGTCCGTAGAAATCACCATTGGCACACCACTGTCCTTATAAATAGAGAACGGATGAGAATCGCCTTTCACGCCAAGAATAAACTCATTGCTGGTAAGATTAATCTCTATTGCAATATTATTCTGTTTCATGTATTCAAGAAGTTCAGCGCTGTCATGTTCGAAAACAATATCGACACCATGGCCAATTCTTTTTGCTTGAGCAATTTTCACAGCATCTGTAATGTGATAGGTAAGTTGTTCTGGCGGAACAAGCCCCATTGTCAGTTCGCCCGCATGGAGTGCGAGATTGGGATAGCCTAACGCTGTTTTGTTCTTAAATTCTTCTCTCAATATTGCAAGCATAATCATATGTGCTTTGTAATACAGCATGGAATTTTCGGAGTTTTCAGCAGCAACAAGGTTACAACCGACAATCAAATCCGGCGCAAGCGCCATTGCCTTATGGACAATATACAACTGCGCCAATACATCAACTGGTTTGCCTCCGCGAGACGCATAGCCTTGCAACCTTATCACAACATCAGAATCAGATACCGATGTGGTATCAAATTTGCCCGCAATGGCATTCTGCTTGTTATCGTCATGCTTTTCAACGCTAAGTATATTCCGGTTATCATCAACATACTGCTTAACAGCATTGTAAATAAGCGATGTATCAAATTTATATTGTTCTTCATAGACTTTGAGAATTTTACGAACAAGATTGCAGATTACATTTTTACAATTTTCTGGGTTTTTATAAAAATTCATGCATGCAGCTTTAAATTCTTCGTTATACCCATCATAATCGACTTGTTCCAAAAAAGCATTTTTAGGAATGGAAGGGGCAATACCGATGGTTTCGATATACTGTAGATTTTCTTCCTTGGCCCGAACTTTCAACCGATGAACAATTATGGGCAAATAATCATTACCCGCAGCGGCAATAAAATTCCCAAAAAGCGAAAAGAAATATTCATCAGGGCCAAGAGGATATTTGTAAGGTTGGTAATCCCTTACGCTCCACTTATCTATCAGGGATATTCGCGTAAAATGGAAATCGTATTTTTTATATCCATTTTCATCCGGTTCGAAAGTTTTTGCGGTCAGCTGAATGTATTTGTCTGCATCAGGGTACTTCTTGGGATCAGGTGCATCTACGCTCAACCTTCCCGTATCAGGATTAACGTAAAGTTCTTGATTATAAGCTATCGCAAAAAGCGTTTCCGCATAAACAGCACCGGTAAGATGGTGGTGCAATTCAGCGCCCTTAGGCATATCAGCGATAAACTGGCGTAGTTTTGCCTTGTTATGCTTGATGGAATCAAAGTATTTGTCTATAGTCATTGTTATTTTCTCCTTGGCTTTCTATGACCTTTTATATATTTAAAATCTTTTTTTAGTCTTATTACTTTGTAATATGTTTTTTACAACAAGAAATACACGGAAAAGGGCGGCCCTTTCGAGCCGCCCTTGTTATGACCAGGAAAACGAACGAGTATTAAACCGTTAAGAAATCAAGAGTATCGCAAGCACCTGACCGCTCAAAATTCTAAGTAGCATCGTGAGCGGATAAACCGAAGCGTAACCGATGTTTGTCGCTTCGGAATTGCTGAGACCGTTTGCGAACGCGAGCGCCGGAGGGTCTGTCGTTGCACCTGCAAGCACACCGCAAAGCGAGAGGTAATTGACCTTGAACACCGCCTTGCCCACAATCGCTACAATCATCAAAGGGAAGAACGTTATAATTGCAGAAAGTGCCATGTAATAAAATCCGTCGCCGTTCAAGAGCACATCGAAGAACTTGATACCGGCATTGAGGCCCACGCAGCTGAGGAATATCGTAATACCAAGTTCACGCAGCATAAGGTTTGCGCTGTTCGCCATAAAGAAGTTCAGCGGACCCATTTTACGTTTGCGGCTGAGGATAATCGCAACAATCAGCGGACCGCCAGCAAGACCGAGCTTGAGCGGGGTCGGCATTCCAGGAATCGCCACCGGGATGCTACCGACAATCACACCGAGGAAAATGCCAAGGAATGCGGGGAGAATTTCCGGATGGTCCAGCGCCGTGAGCGAATCGCCCAGTTCCTTCGCGGCAGCGGCAATGCTTTCTGGCGTACCGACAACGAGTAATTTATCTGCAAACTTCACGCGGATATCGAGACGCCCGGTGAACTTGAATCCGCCACGGGTCACGCGGCTCACGGTCACGCCAAAGCGGTCGTTGAGCGCAAGTTGCTGGATGCTTTTTCCAAGAATTTTTTTATTCGTAACGAGAATCGTCTTGACAGTCAAATTCGACTTCTGGAGCGTAATCGGTGTTTCTTGTTTTTCGCCAATAATCTTCTGCAAGCTTTCTATCGCATCCGGCATCCCGACGACATGCACCAGGTCATGGAGCTCAAGCGTCATGTCATCCTTCGGCATGTTAATCACCTGGTCGCGGGCGTGGCGCGTCACCACTGCACCCGAAGAAGTAAGCCCCGGAATGTCCTTGATTTTACAACCCACGAGATTTGCGTTATCTACACGCAACGTGCACGACATGATTTCTTTGGACTGTTCCGCAATTTCTTTTTGGTATTCCGCAGCAGCGGCGTCCGGCTTTTGCTTAAAGAAAACTCGCACGAGAATCATCACAAGAATAATGCCAATCACGCCAAACGGGTACGCCACCGCATAGCCCACACCCGTCAAGGATGCATCGACTCCTGCCGCCGTAAGCGCCGAATTCGCAGCACCGAGCGACGGAGTGTTCGTCACGGCACCGCAAAGCATACCGATCAGCACCGGCACGTTATCGTGCATGCTTGTCGTGAAGTAAATAAGAACGGTAGCAAGTACACCCAAGAGGACGATGCTCACCGCAAGAATATTGAGCACCAGACCGTGTCGCTTTATGGAGTCAATAAAGCCCGGGCCTACTTGCATACCGATGGTATAGACGAATAAAATAAGGCCAAATTCCTGCATAAAATGGAGAACGCTGGGCTCGATCCGCATTCCGATATGACCCAGAAGGATCCCTACGAAAAGAGCGCCAGCTCCCCCAAGGCTGATACCTTTCACTTTGATCTTGCCGAGCATAATGCCCACGGCTGCCGTAAGCGAAAGCGCCAAAACCTGTTGCCCTACGGAGGGCTTTGCAAATAAATCAATTAACCAATCCATCTTGTAATATTAATTTTTTACGCAGCGAACAGACGCGGCGATATTCTTGTTAAAATGTTCATAAGTAATAGTCGAATCCGTCACACGAACAAGGTAAGCTCTCGAATCATCATAGCTGTCGCGAGTCCAAAAACTTGCACTTGCGTTCTTGTCCGCAAATTTTCCATCGAAATAGCGGAACCCGGCGAACAATAAACCAAACGGACGATCTTTTTTCAGCTCTGCAGGAACCGCGCTGCCAAAAGCATTCTTGAAATCCTGTTGCGAGGGGAGCTCCCAGCCTTTTGGGCAGAGTCCGTTTGTCGCGGCACCCCAAGTATAGAGGCGACCCAGAGTATCGCAGTTTGCATGGTCGTTTCCGTAGCAGACGCTGGAATCGGGAATGTATGCAGATAAATTCTCGGCCATCCAAATTTCGCCATGAAGATTTGTTGTTGAATATGTTTTTTCGGAACAGAAAAGTTTATGGGAGGATTCGTCGTAGGTACATGCATTTGAAGCATCGCAAGCGGTAAATGCTGACATTGCGGCTATGGCTGAAACTGTCACGTAAATCATTTTAAAAATTTTTTTCATAAAACATCCTCTTTTTTTTGCACGCAAATTTAGTATAGAAAATTGATAATGACTAATAGATTATTTATATTAGATTCATAATAAAAAATGATGAAATGACCGCCAGTTGGACTGGTACGATTTTACATAAGTGGAACATGCAGGAGTTTAATAAGAGGGTTGCATAGAACAGCGCCGTTTTCCGTTGCAGTATATGAAGAAAATGTCCACACCATTTTAAGCAACTTGCATCTAATCAATGATACTAAAGGTATAACCAATGCCGCTCTCTTGCTTTTTGCCCGTGATGTATAAAAATGGTTTCCGTCAGCTTCTGTCAAATGCGCTCAGTTCTACGGCTCAAGAATGGAAAAGCCGATTCTTTCGCAACAAATATACGACGGCATCGTATTTGAAGTGGTTGACAAGGCTGTTTATCTTGCTGGCTACATAGAACAGCTTGGCACGGGTGCTGCTGACCTTATCAAGCGATGCCAAGATCTTGGTTTGCGGCGTCCAGAATTTCGCCAAGACGAGAATTTTCTTTCTATTCTTTGGCGCAAGAATGCTGGAAAAGATGATGCAGCAGGTCATGAAACAGGCCATGAAAAAACATCTATTCGACGCATTGTCATGGCTATTTGACAAATAAAGAAAACCGCGACTTTTGTTGTCGCGGCCTTTTTTTTCGTGGATTCTATCGTGTCCTTGCGGACACTCCAGAATGACATGCTAGGTTATACAGCGCGGGTGCTTGCACACGCATTGGATAACCGACGCAGTCATGCACGAAGTGCAATGACGAGTCACTCTGGAGCCGTACATTCTGTCACCCTGGAGCGCGAAGCGCGATAGGGTCTATTAAGCCTGGTGTGCCTTAAACCACTTGATGAGCCCGTTGGTGGAGCTGTCGTGGTGGAGTTCGGCGTCGGCCTTGGCAAGTTCCGGGAGGATCTTCTTGGCGAGCTGCTTGCCGAGTTCAACACCCCACTGGTCGTAGCTGTTGATGTTCCAGATAACGCCCTGCGTGAAGATCTTGTGTTCGTACATGGCGATGAGAGCGCCAAGGCGTTCCGGGCTCACGTAGTCCATCATGATGG
>JAEEGF010508969.1_pt1 | contig 20651 bp, 13 predicted proteins | sample 9134171 | NCBI WGS metagenome assembly JAEEGF01 (sample SAMN16246542, study PRJNA631951) | gut metagenome | biome: gut microbiome; feature: rumen; material: AP-attached | host: Bos | place: Iran: Karaj | collected 2018-10
CCAGCTCCGGTTGAACCGCCAACCAGACCGACATAGTTGCCTCCGTTAATGGTGCAGGAGCTGTCGAGGACAAGGTTGCAAATCTTGGCGCCACCACTGACGGTTCCGAACAGACCGGAGAAGTCGCCTCCACTGACATGCAGGTTCTTGATGCGATGACCTTGTCCGTCGAAGAGGCCTCTAAAGGTCTTGGTTTGTCTGCCGATAGGCTGGAACTGGTTGTTATAGCCCTCCATGTCAATATCCGCCTCGAGGTAAGCGTTACTGTATGCCGCGCCTCCTGCAATAACCTGGCTGAACTGGATAAGTTCCTCGGGAGTGGAGATGTAGTAAGTGGAGTCGGTATACATCGAACCCGGGTCGTAGCCGAGGTAGTTGTCAATCCATGCCAAACGCGCCGGGATGTAGCTTCGCAAGACATCCACCTCCGCATCGAAGGAACCGAGTGCAGAGACATTCTGGTGCACTTTGGAATTGAGAATCGGCCAGCGAATGAAGTTGAGGTTGGCAGAAGCTTCCATTGCCTCGGCCATGCTGTCCACATATTCCACGAGTGTCTTTTCGTCGAGGAGGCCTTCCTTGCGGTTGTCTCTCCAGAGCTGATTGAGTTGCTGGTCGGCCGCGCCGTCGCTGAGAACACGATTGACAAAAGACCTCATGTTTCCGGCACAACTGCCTCCACGGAATGCCCAGTCGCTCCTGCCGTTCACGGGGTAGATGCGAGCGTCATTGTCGAATGCGAGGTCGAAGTCCCAGCATGGCGAAACGAAGAACTGACTCTCTTCGCGCTCCTTATACATGTATGTGCTCCAATAAGTGTCCATGTTGCCCGAGAACTCGCCGACAAGGAAGTGCTTGAGGAAGGATTCCACATCGAGGTACTTGCGGTAGCCGTTCTCCGGGTCGGTATAGTTGCTTGCAAAGAGTGCCGATTCCATCAGGTTGAAATAGTTCCTGATGTAGTTGTGCTGCTCGGTCGTGATGTCGTCATCTCCGGGATGCTTGATGGTGACGGGATTGCCCCTGTTGCTATTGAACCAGCTCGATTCCTGGCTGGCATAGGCATCAATCTCGACGAGATAACCGCCAGTCACCAAAGGCTCTTCAGTGTCGGTAGGCAACATCTCGGTGATGGGAACACGATTCCCGTCGACAGATATCTGGTCGCAAAGCTGATAGCAGCCTTTGTACTCGCCATTCATGATGACATCAACCGGCTGGCACCAGGGGGTATAGGGCAAGTCGAGGCGTTTGCTGACCTCGAAAGCGAGACAGTTTCGCATGAGCGTCTTGTCGCCGTAGTTATTGATGAGCGTCCATTTCTTGGCTTTGGCCGGGCTTTCCTGAGCCGAGCCGCGGAGCATGTGGTGGCTCTTTCCATCGGCAAACTTGATGCGCCAAGGCTTCTTCGGGAAGCTCCAGGATGCATTGCCTCTGCCTCGGGCCGTAATGGGATATTCCTGGATGCGAGTGCCATTGTCGTAGGTGATGGTAATGAACGACGGCATCTCGTTCACCTTGTCGCGAGGGTCGTAGCCCGCTTCGGTATGAATGCTGACTGTCGGCAGACCGGTTACCTGGTACCAACGGGAATCGTCGCCTTCGCCTTCGTAGCCGTAGAATTCCAGTTCCGCTATGTTGCAACGGGCATCATTCGGACCGACATAACGGACATAGCGAAAGCCCCTCGATACAGGGACATCGGCATAGCTCATCACTCTGGCCGTACCCGTCCAAGGGATGAGAAAGAGAGGAACTGCATCGAGGAAGTCCGGTCTGTTGCTGGCCTCGAAAACGCCCAGCTGGACACGAGTCGTCTGACTGGTGCGAGGACTCCACCCCACTTTCGTTATGACATGGGCTGTCCCCAGGTCGAGGCCGACCCATGTGTTGGAACGTCCCATCGAAGCATAGAAGGTTTCGAAATCGCCGTCGAACACATGAGCAGGCGTGTTGACTGTCGTGCTCGACTGGCTTGTACTGTAATCGATGTTGGGCGAACCGATGGGAGTGCCTGTCAACTTGGTCGAAGCAGGAACATCCTGTCCATAGCTGCAAACTGCAGCCAGAAACAGGAACAATATGGTTGTAATTCTTTTCATTTTCAGTTTTTTTCCAAACTGCAAAGGTAGATTTATTTGACTAAATATGCAAGCGAAATGGCGCCTTTTTAATTTAATAATGTATGAAAAGGCAAAATATTTGCAAAAATTAATCAATCGGAAAGGATAATTGGTTAACTTTGTACTCACAAATACGCAAAAAAAGGGATGAGATACTTTTTCCTGTTAACCCTCTTTTGCTTCCTTTCGCCAGGGAGGATGACAGCACAGGGCGATTTGACGCGCGAAGTGGAGGCCGACACGATGCGATGGCCCGTGCCTGAACCCGATGCGAGCTGGAAGTTGGAATACTTGCCGCACAACAATGCGAACCATAATGTCTATGTCTACAAAGACAAGCTCTACGACGAGCTTTTCACCCGCACTCTGGGCTGGAATGGCGGCGACGGTGTGCAGACTACGGCTCTGCCCGACGGCAATGTCTTCTGGAGTTTCAACGACAGTTTCTATGGCAGAGCGACGGGTGCGGCTACCCGAATCCGCCAGTCCTGCAATTTCCCCCGGAACAGCATCATGGTGCAGACGCCCGGCAGCGACGGATTGCCCGGAACGAAGAGCAGCAACCTGAAGTGGCTTGCCGACTGGGTGCAGCGCACCAATTCCTCGGGGAGCGGCTACTACCATGCCCGCACTCATCTCCGCCATCCCAAAGGCGAGAAGACGGATGCGCAGATCAGGAACGGCGAAATAGACCAGACCTATCTCTACTGGGCAGGCGACGGAACCGTAGTGGACGGGCAGTTGCAAGTGCTTTGGGCTGGCGTCTACAACGGGACACAGAATTTGATGCAGAGCGACAACCGCGCCCTTGCCATCTATTCGCTGGAGGGAACGCCCGGCAGCTCGACTTACCTCAAGCTCCTTAGCGTGGACCACAACTTCTTCGAGCAAGACCCCATCGGATACGGAGGGACGCTGTGGGAGGACGAGGACGGACACACTTACCTCTATGCCTGCTACCAATACAAGAAGAAGTCCGACGATGTGCTGAACACCAGTTCGCCTGTTGTGGCCCGCTCCCAAACGCACGACCTCCGCTCGGCCTGGGAATACTATGTCGCCGATGCGGGCGGGACATTCCGTTGGCAAAGTACCTACCCGACGGATGCGGAGGTGAGACGTTCGGCCATCAGTTCCAGGAGTGTCTCGACGGCATGGGTTTTCAAGGACGGCGACTGGTACTACATGACGGGCCAGGGCTTCCCCTATGGCAAGCAGCTGTACATCATGCGAAGCCGCAATCCGTGGGGACCGTTCGAGGAGTGCCACCAGCTCTGGACTATGCCCTTTGTGCTCGACAAACTGGGGACACGCACCTACCAGCATTTCTATATGCCGCACCTGCATCAGTCGCTTTCCCGAGAGGGCGAACTGGTCTTCTCGACCAATACCGACTGCAAGGAATTCTCGGACAACTTCAACGCCAAGGGTTCGGCCGACTTCTACCGGCCATACTTCTTCCGTGTGTATAACTGGAAAGCTGTGTTCGAACATTGAACATTGAAATATGAAGCCTACCAAATATCTTTTTCTCGGTTGTCTGCTGACCGTTGTCTGTTGTCTTGTAAGCTCCTGCTACAAGCTCATTTCAACCTATGCGCCGAGCGAGGTGGAGCCTGGGCAGACGTTCGAGGTAAGCTTCACCATAGTCGACGACGGCTCTGATACTCAGAACTTTGTGACGGACTGGAGCTATGCGGGAGTGCGGGTTCCGAAGGGCTGGACTGTGACTGTTCCCGAGGGCGCGCACAGGCAATTCGCCGAGGACTGGGTTTACTACCAGGACGGCTCGCAAGTCAACAGTTCGCACGACATGGAGCCTTGCGACAAACTCTCCCAGTTCTACAATTCCGCTTGCCCCAAGACGGGCTATGCGTGGTCGGGCTTCAAGAGCGTCACGAAGGTTCCGAAGAACATCTCGGCCTGCTGGCGGAACGGTTGCGACAGCATTCGCATCACTTTCCTGGTCACGGTTCCCGAAGACGCCAGACCTGGCCGCTATACGATAGATTTCATGGGTGGCGATGAAGAGGACGACGCAGGCATCGACAAGTACAGCAGCTATTCGGCAGCCAAGGATTCGCGGCTCTTCCATGTCGGCACGGCAGCGGGTTCGTATGTAAAGAACCGCAACGCCTCCCTTGCCAGGACCGTCATTGTCCTCGATGCGACGGGACTCACACCAACGCTCTCCGAGAAAGAGGCAGGCAAGTCCTACGACCTGAGTGGCCGACCTGCAACAAAGAACAGCAAACTCATCATCCGGAACGGCAAAAAAACACTGCATAAATGAAACATCTATTAGTACTGCTACTATGCCTTCCCGCTTATTCGCAAAGCATGGTTGTCAACACGGTGGAGGGCAATTCCACGGCCTACCCTACCGACCAAGTCGAGTCTGTCACTTTCACAGAAGAGACGGCCGAACCGGTCCAGCCCTCTGCCAAGATACGGATGAAGCGGAGCATCGTCTTCCTGGGACACAGCATTTGGCGCAACGACAACTATCTGGTGACCTACAAGAGCTCCGGCTCGTTCGTGACGCCTTTTACTGGCGTCTTTCGCGCGAGAGGATACCAGACGCTCCTAGGCGAGGTTTTCGACTTCCCCGCAGTCTATAGTCCCGGTCCCGATGGCGGCTACAGTGGCTATTCGCTGGGCGGTACGAGTGCGACAGACGAGAAGAGCATCGCCGTTGTGGCCAAGCAGTCGGGCAACGGATGGCCAAGCGTTCAGAATGCCATCTGGACCATCGACTTCATCACGAACGACTTCAAGCGGAATGTCCCTCTCGGCACCTTTGCCGACTACAAGAACGCGACTGGCCCGGCAACCTTTTATGGCGCTGTCCGTCAGTTGTACGACCGAATCCGGGAACTCTCGGGCAACGATGTCATTATCGTCTTCAGCAACGCCACGAAGCGCAACAACTCGAACTACACCAGCACCAGCCGGAACACGGTGGGATGCACACTTGCCGACTACGAACTGGCTCTGCTGACCTGTGCCGCAGCAAACACGGACTGGTACTTCGTGGACCAGAACCGCCTCTCGGGCATCACGGACGAGAACCTGCCAGCCGTCACTGCCGACGGTCTGCACCTCAACAATCTGGGCTACACAATGGCTGTACGGCCCTGGATAAGCGTCCTGCGCACTTTGGCAGACAAGTAATCAATAAGTCAAAATTTCTTTTTGGGATAGGGATGCGCCGCTGCGTGTCCCCATTCATATATGGTGTTCCGCGAAGGGAATCGTCACGTTTGACGTTTGCATTTAACTAGTGTGACGTTTGCGATTGTCACGTGTGTCGTTTGGCATCGTCACGGCTTGTGTCAGCTTTCATATTGCAAAGGTACGACCTTTTCAAAGGCCATTGAAAACTTCTGAAAACTTGTGAAAAGATTAGCAAAGATTTTCTTGCAAAAGTCAGAAAAATTTCGTAACTTTGTAGTATGAAAAGCGCATACAAAAACGAGTTGGCAGAAGCTGCCGGAGTGAGTTACACAACCTTTTATCGCTGGCTTAGCAGCAAGCGTGACGTCTTGGCTGGTTTCGGAGTGAAACCCACCACAAAGATGCTGCCTCCAAGGGCGGTGGAGTGGATATGCCATGAATATGGCATCGATTTGTAGGGGGAACAAGAGGAACAAGAGGAACACGGGAAAAAGAGACATGCGCTTTAACGCTATATATATCAATAATTACATGTATTATTAATAATAAAGTAATATATAGTCCTCGTCCTTCTCTAAAAAAAACTTGTTCCTTTTGTTCCTTTTGTTCCGAATGTTTATCAAGACCATGCCTCTGCAACTCCCTATCTGCCTCTGCCAGAAGAACTTAGGCAGAATGGAGTAACAAAGTAACAAAATAACAAAAATAACAAGCGAAAAAGAGATGTGCGATTTCGCTATATTTATTACCTATTAATATAATAAGTAAATTATAATATAATATATAGTCTTCGACTTTCTCTCAAAAATGTTTGTTACTTTTGTTACTTTTGTTACGAATGTTTATCAAGACCATGCCTCTGCAACTTCCTATCTGCCTCTGCCAGAAGAACTTAGGCAGAATGGAGTAACAAAGTAACAAAATAACAAAAAAAACAAGCGAAAAAGAGAGATGTGCGATTTCGCTATATTTATTACCCATTAATATAATATGTAAATTATAATATAATATATAGTCTTCGACTTTCTCTCAAAACAGTTGACCTTTGGTCGAGACCGCTTACGCTCGGCATAGCCAATGCAAGCATTGCTCTGCTCTCTCTCATTCGCGGCCTTGTTACTTTTGTTACTTTTGTTACGAAGTTTCACAACGAGACAGGCGCGAACACTGAAAAAGTGCAAAAAATGCCCATTTCATCGCAAATTTTGGACTTTCAGGATGCCAACTTTTTTGCTAAAAGGACAAAATCTTTGGCATTGACGACGCCATCTTCGTTGATATCTGCTGCCCAACGAACGGCCGAATCGTCCGGCAAACTGACTATAATGAGCCGCAAAAGCGCCAAATCCTTGTCGTCGATCAGGCCGTCATCGTTAATATCGCCCCTCCGATAATTGCGTTCCACGTATTCTGCATCGCTCAAAGGCACAATTTCGAAGAAATCGCTCCAAATCGGAGCCTTTTTATACGAATCGAGCGACTCGCGAGGGACATGCAAGGTACATTTCCGCTGGTCGGCCAATGTGAAAGCCCCTTTTTCGACCTTTGGAGGCTCGCTCGCATAGCAATAGAGGTGGCGAATGGACGGAAGATGCTCGAGTGCGCCCTGACAAATGGTGCGGATTCGGTGCGGCAGGACCATGGATGTGAGGGATGCACAGCAATAGAAGGTCAACGAGTCGACCAGTTCGGCCTTTCGGGGAAAAGAAAACTGCTGCAAAGACGTGCATCCCGTAAAGGCACAACTGTTGACGACACGGAAATCGTCGGGCAGAAACACTTGGCGCAATTTGTCGCTGCCCAGAAAAGCGCAGAAACCTATGCCGTGAACCGTGGACGGCAGCCGGACTGAGGTCAGCTCGTCGCAACACGCAAAGGCATTGTTGCCAATGGTATAGACACGGTATGTATTCCCTTTGTAGCTGATCTGCTCGGGCACGACCACATCGCCGGAATAGCTGTTCGGCTCTATGCCCCCAAAGGAACCGCCATGCGTGACGTACGCCATGGTCGTTCCTATGAGGTTATAGTAAATGCCGTCCACCTCCACGTCGTAAGCGCGGAGCAAAGCACATGGGGCCAGGAGCAAGAACAACAGAATCCGTCGCATCAGAAATCGTAGTACATTTCGTAAACTGCCTCGAGCTGAGGATACATCCAGCGTGCCAGACGCTCGCCGCCGGCCGCATTCAGGTGCAATCCGTCCTTGAAGTACTTGCGGTTCTCGGAACCGATTTCCGTCATCGGACTGAGGCCCGAATAGCTGTATGCATCGAGCACGATAAGCGAATAGCAGGCGGCAACCTGGCGAATGGCGTCGACATACTCGCGGAATGTCTTGCCCGTCGTGGGATTGGTGCCCTCGGAAAAGGACTTGTCCGAGTTGATGACATATTCCGGAACGTCAATCTCGGTGCCGTGATGGATGGGAAGCATGACTACCACGGGAATGCCACGCTTCATGAAACGGTCATAGAGCCCCTTGAACAGGCGGTGAAGGCCGGCGTAGTAGGTGAATTTGCCCGTCTTCGGCCCGTCGGTGAACGCTCCGAACTCTGCCGTATTGGTGTGCCCGAAGTCGTTCGTACCGCCAAAGACAACGACCATTTTGGTAGTCGTGGAAATCTTGGAATACCTCTTTTCGAAAGCATTCGTGTCGCTGCTGCTCCTCGCTGCCAAGTGCGTGGCGGAGATGCCCTGGTTGTCGACTGTGCAGCCTGTCAGGTTGGCATACGAATTGACGTACTCGCCATTCTGCGTGATGCTGTCGCCAAAGAAAGAGACCTTCTTCCCTTTCCAGTGCGACTCGCGGACCGGCGCCACAAAGACCGTGTCCTTTTGCGCCTCGAAATAGGTGGCATCCACCTCTGCCACGTCGCGAACGACAACAGAGTCTATCTCAGCCACACGAACCGCACGAGGCACTTCGCTCTGGCGATAGAGAATCGTGGCATACTGCTGCGCCCAAACCGACGGGCAAAGGCACACGAGAAGGAATGAGAGGAGCGTTCGCATAGTCCGTTACTTCTTTACCAATGTGGCGTCGTCAATCAGGATGTCCTGAGAAACAGAATCACTGCTGTTCTTAGGATTCATGACAAGCAGACAGAGCCTAGTGGTCGATTCCAGTGTGAAGTCGTAGGTCACAAGTGTCCAACCGTTGTTGTTAAGGTCAACTAAGTCGCCATACTTGTATGTACCCACAGCAGTCTCATTGACAGGCACATAACCTGCTTTTGTCTGACAAACGTCGGCACTTGAAGATTTTGCGTAGAACGAGAAGGTGTAGGAACCTGCCTCGAGCGTCATTTCCTGAGTGGCAAGGCGCTTGTTCGCACTTCCAGGCGCAGCAATCTGGCAGGCAAAGCTGCCATTGCGGGCGTCTGTGCTCTTGCTCAAAGTGGCGTTGCTTGCACTGCTTGCAGACTTCCAGCCCTTAGGCTCAGAGTCGCTCACCCATTCCTCGAAACCGCCATTCACCAGTTCTGTAACATCGTCGCCGCCAGGATTCGGGTCGTCGCCGCCATCGTCACCGCCCTGTTCCAGGATGACCACATCGGCATTCTTGATTTCGGGCGTTACCTGACCGCTCTTAACATATTTCATCAGTTGGCCCGTAATCTTCACCTTCATGCCCTTTGCGAATGCGCTGACACCTTCGGGAAGATTTGCCCAATATGCCTCGAACACCTTGCCGCCATCCTTCGTGTCGGCCATCCAGAAGGTCTGCTGCATCTCGCCGGTCTGCGGACTTGCACTGGGATTGCCTACAACCTCTGTGATGTAACCCGTCACGGAATAAGCCTCGGTGGAAGTGGCGCCATCCGCAAGGGCGTTCGTCAACTCAACTGCCTGAGCACAAGTGACATCCGTGCCTTCAATGGGAGGTGTTTCGCCACCATCGTCACCGCCCTGTTCCAGAATGACAACATCGGCATTCTTGATTTCGGGCGTTACCTGACCACTCTTAACATATTTCATCAGTTGGCCCGTAATCTTCACCTTCATGCCCTTTGCGAACGCACTGACACCTTCGGGAAGGTTAGCCCAATATGCCTCGAACACTTTACCGCCATCCTTCGTATCGGCCATCCAGAAGGTCTGCTGGTCGCGGCTGACATTGCCTACAACCTCTGTAATGTAACCCGTCACGGAATAGGTTTCAGTGGAAGTGGCATTGTCCGCAAGGGCGTTCGCCAGCTCAACTGCCTGAGCACAAGTGACTTCCGTACCTTCAACTGGAGGATTATCGCCACCCTCGTCGGGAAGAATGACAACGGTTGCATTCTTTATTTCGGGCGTTACTTGACCGCTCTTAACATATTTCATCAGTTGGCCCGTAATCTTTACCTTCATGCCCTTAGTGAACGCGCTGACACCTTCGGGAAGGTTTGCCCAATAAGCCTCGAATACTCGACCGCCATCCTTGGTGTCGGCCATCCAGAAGGTCTGCTGGTCGCGGCTGACATTGCCCACAACCTCGGTGATGTAACCCGTTACGGTATAGGTCTCTGTGGAAGTGGTATTGTCCGCAAGGGCATTGGTCAACTCAACTGCCTGAGCACAAGTAACTTCCGTACCTTCAACAGGTGTGTCTCCGCCTTCGTCGTCGAGAATAACAACTGTGGCATTCTTCATCTCGGCAATGACACTGCCATTGTTCTGATTCACATACTTCATCAGCTTGCCGGTAATCTTCACCTTCATGCCCTTAGTGAATGCGCTGACACCTTCGGGAAGGTTAGCCCAATAAGCCTCGAAAATTCGACCGCCGTCCTTGGTGTCGGCCATCCAGAAGGTCTGTTGGTTGCGGCTGACTTCGCCCACAACCTCAGTGATATAACCCGTAATGGCGTAGGTCTCGGCAGAGGTTGCGCCATCGGAAAGGGCATTCGTCAGTTCGACCGCTTGAGCGCATGTGGCCGGGATTCCCTCGGGCGTCGCGGGGCCGTCTGGGGTGCTGCTCTTGTCGGGCACATTGAATGGAGCGGGAACGTCAACACAGCTACTGAAAGCAAATGCCGTCAGCAACATGAGTGCAAATGTTTTGAAAGTCTTTTTCATAATTGTATATGTCTTTTTGTTTGTTTTCTGCTTTTATTTAACCCAAGTTAAGTCGCTCTGAGTGCGGGCAAGAATCTGCCATGTGCCGCGATAGATGGTGGCGATGCCATAAAGCTCCACCGGTCCGGTTGGAACAGGCACGCCCTTGAAGGCCGCATAAGTGCTGGTTCGAAGCACACACTTGCTGCCTGCATTTCCGCCTGTAAGCTTTCTGTTCACACAATTGCTCACCAGACTGACCGAACCGTCGTCGGGAGCGATAATGGGCGTGCCTTCTCTGCTGATTGTCACATTGGAGAGGCGCACCACCCTGCCTGCCTGTTGAGCCATCGTCTTGTTGGGGTCGAAATCAATCGTGTCGACCTTCATCGAGCCGAAGTCCTTGGCTTCAGCCATGCCGTCCATAATGAGGCGGACATGCTGCTTCCACTCCGTGATTTCCATGCGTCCAAGTCCTCCGTTGTAAAGACCGCCTATCTGTGCTTGGTTGCCATAGCCGCCAATGTAGAGGTCCTTCAGTCTGATGAGAAGCTTCTGGCCTACTGGCATGAAAGCGCCTTGGTCCGAACCGTTGATACCGATAATGATACCACCCGTTTCGTCCTGGACAGAAAGCTGCTTGTAGAGGTTGTCGCCATAGTCATTGCCGTTGACTACACAACGCAGCCAAAGGTCATCCGTAATCTGCTTGTAGTTGTCGCTACTGATAGCGCTGGCATAAGTGTCCTGCAACTCTTTGATAGTGACAGTCGTACCAGCCTCCAGGCTATTGTTGCCGTAGGGAATGCCCTCGGGAATATCCCAATCCTTGTCCTGGCAAGAGGCAAAGGCGAAGACTCCTGCCACGAGAGCTATGATGTATGATTGCTTTTTCATTGCTATATTTAATAATAATGTGTTCGTAATGGATTAGAATCTATAGTTCAGATTGAGCATGAAGTTGAAGCCCTGAGCATAGAACTTCTTGGCATTCTTCTCGAAGTTGTAGGTACGAGGACTCGTTGTGACCTCTGTGCCGGAACCTTCCGTCTCTGTCACGCTATAGTTGCTTCGGCTCTGCTCGTAACCGCCAGTCGTGATGTTGCGGCGGTTGGTCAGGTTGCAGAGCTGCAAATTTACACTGAGCGGGTTATGCCAAACAAAGAACTGACGGCCGATGCTGGCATCCAGCATGAATCCGCCATTGCCCTTTGCCTGCTCGGGAACATCATATTCCCCGGCATGGAAGCGGCCGGCATTCTTCAGGTTGTTCTCGTAGCGCATATTTGTGCTGTAAGAGAGGTAGATGCGGTCGTAGTAGTTGCCGGTCAGGTTGAGGTACCAGCGATTGATGCGGTAGTTCACGCCCAGGCTGGCTGCTGCCAGAGGTGTACCGCTCTGACGCATTCCCTTGTTGTGGCAAATTTCCTCGTTAATCTTGCCAGTCGTACTGCTCATCCAATAGACGTCAGTATTATCGGTGTATTTGGCTTCGCTATATGTGCCGAGAGCCAAGACATCGAGACTGCTGTTAATCTTGATTCTCAAGCCCAGCTCGACACCCATATATGCTTTCTCCACACCAGTCAGGCTGTTGTAGGAGAAACTGTTGCTGTCGTCATTATAGAACTGCTGCCATTCGTTTGCGTCGCTGATGCGATAGTAGTATCCGTTCACGTTCAGGCGGAACCACTTGTTGTTGATGGCATAACCGAGATCCGAGCTGAACACCTTCTCGTTGGAGAGGTCCTGAACATAGTCGTTGTTCATTTCCGGACACATAAAGGCAACGGCTGCTCCGGGAGCCCTCAACTCGTAGCCCAAGCCAGCGGTAATGGCGTGACCTTTGCCCAAGTTGATTGTGGTTCCTGCCTTAAAGCCGCCATCGAGGAAACGGGCCTTGCCGCTCTTTCCATAGCTGTTATCCTGGAAGAGGCCGTTACGCATGAAGCCTTCGCGCCACATTCTGCGACCACCCATCTTGGCAGCCACAAAGCTGTGTGTAATGCCCTTTTCCAGATTGAAGCTGGCCCAAAGCCTGAGGTCCTGATTCCAGAGGTCGTAGTCGTAACCATAACGGTCGCCCTCGATAATCTTCTGGTAGCCGTGATTCACGTCGTACATCGCCTCGGTCGAAGTCTCCTGATAATCGCCAACCAGATAGGTGTTGGTGTTGTGGAAGTATTGGCCGCCCAAAAGGTCCTCGATGGTCCTGTAGTGCGAACCACGATTGCTAAGCAACTGGATGCCGGCACTCAGTCTGGAGCCCCACTTCAGGTTCCAGTCGTAAGTGCTCGAGAGGTTGGTCATCAAGTGGTTGTTGTGGCGGGCCTCAATCCAATAGATAGCGTCGGCTCCAATCTTGTTGAGCTGAGTGTTGGCGAAATAGAGTTCGTCGAAGTTGATCTGGCGGTAAGGCTCGCTTTGCCAATTGTCGTAAGCCGCCCAGAAAGCCGGGTTGTCGTAGTTGTAATCGCCTTCTCTGCCCCAAACATCGTAGTTATACGAGGGGAAGCGCTTCCAGTAGTCGGGATGCGGATTGGTGCCGCTATAGTTGAGCTTTGTGCTCTTGTACTTGGCATTTTTGATGAAGAAGCTTGTCGTGAGCTTCTGGTCTTCCTTGATGTTGAAGTCCCAAGTTGCCAGTACGCTCGGCTCGAAGGTATTGACCACGCGACTGGCTCTCTTCTGGCCGTTCTGGTAGCCCCAATAGGGGTTGTACTGATAGTCGTTGGCCAACCAATAGGCTTCGTCCGTACTGGCGCCTGCAGTGGCTCGTTCAGTTGGACTTCCCCAAGTGGCGAGACTCAACGAATGCTTCTCGTTGAAGACCTTCTGGGCAGCGAGGAAATAGGCCAGACTGTTGTAGAACGTGCCCTTGATGGCTGCGGTCCGCATGTTTGCCCAGCGATAACCCACTGTTCCGAAGAATGCCCAACCGTCCTTGCTCAGTCCTGAGCCGTAGGAATACATGGCTCGCAGAGTGTAGTTCCTGTTGGTGCCCGAGAGTGTCACTTTGTGTCCCGCAGGCATCTGGCTGGCACGAAGGTTGTAGTTGGTGCTGCCACCCATTGCGCTGAACGAGAAGTTGTTGTCTTCGAAGGGACTCACGTCGTCCTTGTTCCTGACGGCATCGTTCATACCGCCGATAGTGGAATAGGAGAAGCGTCCGTTCTCGGGATTGTTCACCTGCACGCCGTTCATGTAGACGTCGTTGTAGGCATTGTCCAAGGCACGGTACTTGAACCATATTCCGCTCCAAGTCCATCCGATCTGGCTGGCATAGACGTTACTGTTCGAGCTGATACGAATGACTTCGGGCGTGATGTCATCGTTTTCGCCAAGCTGCGATTCGGTGAAGGTGAAATTGCTGTCGTCGGTCTGCAGTTCCTCTTCCACCGTGCTTAGCGTGTCCACGCTTGCCGACTCCAAAGTCTGAGCATGGCCCAAAGGCGCTGTCACAAAGGAAAGCGCCAAAAGCAAATGTCTGATTTTCATTATGCGCACTTTTATTTTAATTTATGTATTATGCTGCAAACTTATAAAAATTTACGCTATCTTATCCAAGTAATCTCATTTTTTTTTCATTAAATGCATTTTCTTCCTAAAAATGTTGTAACTTTGCAAGGTGATGTCATAAACTACGACTCGAAACAAACAAAAACAAACATGAAACATACATTATTGACTTTCCTTGCAGCACTCCTTTTTGCATCAGTTGCAAATACACAGGAGCGCAAGTTCATGCTTCATGCCGTAGCCTTCTACAATCTGGAGAACCTCTTCGACACATGCCACGATGCCCACAAGAACGACTACGACTTCCTGCCTGGCGGCTCCTACCAATGGGACGAGACCAAATACAAGAACAAGCTTGCCAACATGGCTCGCGCACTCAGCGACCTGGGCACAGACAAAGTGCCACAGGGAGCCAGCATCATAGGCGTGGTGGAGGTGGAGAACGACAATGTGCTCAACCACCTCATGGACGAGCCCCGCATGAAGCAGCGCGGATACAAGTACATTCACTTCGAAGGTCCCGACAAGCGAGGCGTGGATTGCGCACTCATCTACAATCCAAAAGCCTTCCAGGTGACAAAGGCTTTCCACAAACTCTATGTCTTCGAGCATGGCGACACAGCCCAAAAGACGCGTCCCTTCCTTTGCGTTCAGGGCAAACTGGCTGGCGACAACCTTACGGTCATCGTTTGCCACATGCCCAGCAGAGGACACGATAATGTCTACCGCGAAGACGGTGGCAAGCAAGTCAGGGCATTGACCGACAGCATCCGCATAGCCGACCCCTCGCAACACATCATGGTCATGGGCGACATGAACGACGACCCCGATGACAACTCCATGGCAAAATGCCTGGGTGCAAAACGCAAGATGAAGGACGTGGGCGAAGGCGACTTCTACAACCCCTGGTGGGACATCCTCAGGGGCAAGGGGCAAGGCACGCTCACCTATCAGGGCGGATGGAACCTCTTCGACCAGATAGTCTGCTCCAAGAACATGCTCGATGTGGACGGGAAGAAGGAGTACAAGGAACTCACACTCTACAACTACCACATCTTCAAGCGCGACTACCTCCTCCAGCAAGAGGGCAAGTACAAAGGCACTCCCAAGCGCACCCATGCAGGCGGTGTGTGGCTCAACGGTTTCAGCGACCACCTGCCCACAGTCACCTATCTGATCAAGGCAATGTAAAGTGGAGTTTGCAAAAGTGGCCTACAAGGCAAAGAAATTCCCGATTCATATCTCTTAATTCTTAATTTCTTTGTATCTTTGCACCCCGAAAAAGAAAGCAACACACATACTCATAAATTTAAAAACTTTATCTATGACTAGTTACAAAGAACTCGGCCTGGTGAACACCCGCGAGATGTTCAAAAAGGCAGTAGCTGGCGGCTATGCCATCCCAGCATTCAACTTCAACACACTCGAGCAGATGCAGGCCATCGTTCAGGCTGCCGTCGAGACAAAGTCTCCCGTCATCATGCAGGTCAGCAAGGGTGCACGCAACTATGCAAACGGCACCATCCTGCGCTACATGGCTCAGGGTGCAGTGGAATACGCTAAGGAACTCGGTTGCGAGAATCCTCAGATTGTTCTCCACCTCGACCACGGCGACACATTCGAACTCTGCAAGGACTGCATCGACAACGGTTTCTCCAGCGTCATGATCGACGGTTCTTCTCTGCCCTACGAAGAGAACATTGCCCTCACAAAGAAGGTTGTCGAGTACGCTCACCAGTTCGACGTAACTGTCGAGGCTGAGCTTGGCGTATTGGCAGGCGTCGAGGATGAAGTGGCCAGCGAAGTTTCTCACTACACAAAGCCCGAGGAAGTTGTTGACTTCAGCACTCGCAGCGGTTGCGACAGCTTGGCTATCTCTATCGGCACAAGTCACGGCGCTTACAAGTTCACTCCCGAACAGTGCACACGCGACCCCAAGACCGGCAAGCTCGTTCCTCCTCCATTGGCATTCGACATCCTGCACGAAATCGAGAAGCGTCTGCCCGGATTCCCCATCGTGCTCCACGGCTCAAGCTCTGTTCCTCAGGACGAGGTTGACACCATCAACGCACATGGCGGCAAATTGCCCGATGCAGTAGGTATTCCCGAAGAGCAGCTCCGCGAAGCCAGCAAGAGCGCAGTCTGCAAGATCAACATCGACAGCGATAGCCGTCTGGCTATGACCGCTGCCATCCGCAAGCACTTCGACGAGAAGCCCGGCGATTTCGATCCCCGCCAGTACCTGAAGCCCGCTCGCGAGAACATGAAGAAGATGTACATCCACAAGATTGTGGAAGTACTTGGCAGCAATGACAAGCTCTAAGAAGCTTACGGCTTACCGCTTATAAGCTAACAGTAAAAAGCCTCTCCCAAGCAAAGGAGGGGCTTTTTTGTTTAGAGTGTAGAGTTCTGACGGAACAGGTAAGCCAACTTGACGTGTGACGATAGCAAACGTATAGTGCCACGATTGCAATTAACTAGTGTGACGTTTGCATTTAACTAGTGCCACGTTTGCATTTTAACTGAGGGAAGTTTGCAAAATACTCATCACTCATCATATTCTTGCTCTAAGGTGTTGATAATTAAACAAGTAACACCCTGACGAGTTCCTGGCGACTCATCATGCACTCGTCATGTTCTATGTTGTTGAGATTCTCTGTATTAACCACAAAACCTGATGAGTGACGAGTGTTTTTGATTTCTTTTGAGATTTTTCTACTAGAACGATTTTAGGCTTTCTTTTTTTGCGATAAATGCTGGGAGGGAGCATTTAAACCTAATTAACGCGGTTTTGCATTGCGGTTTGAGAAAAAAATCGTACCTTTGCGGCGCTAATGCGCCGCGAGGATGAAGATAATTAAAAAACTCGACATATACATCATCAAGGGGTTCCTGCTGCTTTTCGCAGGCACTTTCTTCATCTGTCTCTTCATTTTCGTGATGCAATTCCTGTGGATGTGGATGAACAACCTCATCGGCAAGGGCCTTACAATCGACCTTCTGGGAAAGTTCTTCTGGTACAGCAGCCTGACAGTCATCCCCAAGTCGATGCCCTTAGCGGTTCTCTTGTCCAGCCTCATCTCGTTCGGCAATCTGGGCGAACACTTCGAACTGCTCAGCATGAAGTCTGCCGGCATTCCGTTGCTCCGCATTCTTGCCCCGCTCGTCTTTGTCTCAGCATTGATCTGCGGAGTCAGTTTCGTCTTCCAGAACAGGGTTAGCCCCTATGCCACCCGCGAACTCTCGCGACTGGCGTGGAGCATGAAACAGAAGAGCCCCGAACTGGACATACCGGAAGGCATCTTCTACAGCGAAATCCCAGGCTATAACCTCTACGTAGAGCACAAGGACCGCGAGACGGGAATGCTCTATGGCGTGATGGTCTACACCAACGCAAACGGCTACAACGACACGCAGATTGTACTTGCCGACAGCGCACGCCTGCAAAGCACAGCCGACAAGATGCACCTGAAACTGACGCTTTGGGGAGGCGAACGCTTCCGCAACATGGACGCTCAGCAAGGCTCGATGCTGCGAGCCAACGTGCCTTACATGCGAGAATCGTTTGTTCAGGAAACAGACATCATCCCCTTCGACGGCAACTTCAACCTGATGGATGCCGACCTCTTTTCGCACAATGCGCAGACAAAGAACATTGGCGAAATACAGACGAGTATCGACTCCTTAAGCAACAAGACAGACAGCGCCAGCCATGCCATCTACGACAACATTCAGCAATGGCACATGCGCAAATCGCTCGCTCCCGGAACAAAGGATTCACTCGCCATCGTAAAACGGGCACAGAAATTGCCGCCTTTCGACTCGCTCTATATGGCACTGCGCGACGACCAACGTGTCAAAGCCTGGAAGAGTGCCGTGAACAGGGCGGAGACGATGAAGGCAGAATGTGAGTTCCGTGCCCTCGAGACTAGCGACAGAAACCTGAATCTGCGCAAGCACAGAATCGAGTGGTACAAGAAATTCACACTGAGTCTGGCCTGCCTGCTCTTCTTCTTCGTGGGAGCGCCGCTGGGTGCCATCATCCGAAAAGGCGGATTGGGTGTGCCAGTCGTGGTGAGTGTCATCATCTTCATCTTCTACTACATCGTCAACCAGGCTGGCGAGAACAATGCGAAAGTGGATGCATGGACCATTGAGAGCGGCACTTGGCTCAGTTCCCTGGTCCTGCTCGGGACTGGTGTCTTCCTGACTCACAAGGCAAACTCGGACAGCGTGGTCTTCAACATAGAGAGCTACAAGAGTTTCTTCATGAAACTGCTCGGCCTTCGTGCAAGCAGAAAACTCGACAGGAAGGAAGTCATCCTGAACGACCCAGACTACACCACCCTACCCCAACGCCTGAGCGACCTATCGGAATATTGCGTAGAATGCCGAAAGACGATGCATCTGCGCAGAATCCCCAACTATGCCGACATTTTCTTCAATCCAGGGCAGGACAAGCACGCAGTGGAACTCTCGAACCGGCTGGAAGCAATCGTCGAGGAACTTCACAACAGTCGAGACAACGTCTTGCTCATGTACATCAACGAATACCCGATAATCAACCCAAGCGCACACACCAGACCGTTCGACAGCAAGCGCCTGAACATGATATTCGGCATACTTTTCCCCCTGGGGCTCCTCGTCTATTTGCGCATCTGGCGCTACAGACTGAGGCTGCGACTCGACTTGAGAAACATAGAACGACTGAACAATCTTATAACCGCAAGAATATTAAAACAGAAATATGGACAACAACCTGAACAATAACGATGTGCAACTGAGCTCCATCGAAGCGGCACTCGACGACTTCCGGCAAGGGAAGTTCATCATTGTGGTCGACGATGAAGACCGCGAGAACGAGGGCGACTTCATCACAGCGGCAGAAATGATCACACCCGAAAAGGTCAACTTCATGCTTCGCAACGGCAGAGGCGTGCTTTGTGCGCCAATCACGATGAGCCGTGCTGCTGAGCTCGAACTGGACCATCAAGTGGAAGATAATACGAGCATGCTCGGCACGCCGTTCACCGTGACGGTGGACCTGCTGGAAGGTTGCACGACAGGAGTCAGCACGCACGACAGAGCGGCAACAATCCGCGCTTTGGCCGACCCCAATCGCAAGCCGACAGATTTCGGCCGACCAGGTCACATCAATCCGCTCTACGCACAAGACAAGGGCGTGCTTCGTAGGGCTGGTCACACAGAAGCAGCAGTCGACCTGGCGCGTCTCGCAGGACTTCAGCCTGCAGCAGCCCTCATAGAAATCCTCAACGAAGACGGCACAATGGCGCGCATGCCACAACTCAAGGAGGTGGCAAAAGAGCACAACCTCAAGATTATCAGCATTCGCGACCTCATCGCATATCGCCTCAAGCAGGAGTCGCTCGTGGAGAGGGGTGTGGAAGCAGACATGCCGACTGCCGACGGGCATTTCCACATCATTCCTTTCCGCCAGAAAAGCAACGGATTGGAACACGTTGTCCTCTACAAAGGAACATGGACCGAAGACGAACCAATCCTGGTACGAATGCACTCAAGCTGCATGACGGGCGACATCTTCGGAAGTCAACGTTGCGACTGCGGAGAGCAACTCCACAAATCAATGCGCATGATAGAAGAAGAAGGCAAAGGCCTCATCGTTTATCTCAGTCAGGAAGGTCGTGGCATCGGCCTGATGAACAAGATTGCCGCCTACAAGTTGCAGGAACAGGGCGACGACACAGTCGATGCCAACATTCATCTTGGTTTCCGTCCTGACGAACGCGAATACGGCGTTGGAGCACAGATACTTCGTGAGATGGGAGTCGGCAAGATACGGCTCATCACGAACAACCCCGTCAAGCGCGTCGGCCTGGAAAGCTACGGACTGACCATCGTGGAGAACGTTCCCATCGTGGTCAAGCCCAACGAATACAATCGCCGATACCTCGAAACGAAGAAAACAAGAATGGGACACAAACTCTAAAACAATATAACTATGAACACATTATCAGAAAGACTACAAAGACTTTCACCAAGTGCAACCTTGGCCATGAGTCAGCGAAGCAGCGAACTCAAAGCACAAGGCGTGGACGTGATTAACATGAGTGTGGGCGAACCCGACTTCAATACGCCAGACCACATCAAGGCAGCCGCCATCAAAGCTGTGGAGGAGAACTACAGTCGCTACTCTCCCGTTCCAGGCTATCCTGAACTGAAGAAGGCCATCGTGGCTAAACTGAAGAACGAGAACGGCCTTGACTATGCTCCAAGCCAAATCCTTTGCAGCAACGGTGCCAAGCAGAGCGTCTGCAACACCATCATGGCCATTGTGAATGCTGGTGACGAGGTCATCATTCCAGCCCCCTATTGGGTGAGCTATCCGCAAATGGTTCTCCTTGCAGAAGGTACACCTGTCTTTGTCGAAGCAACCATCGAGCAGGACTTCAAGATTACACCAGAGCAACTCGAGGCCGCCATCACGCCCAAGACAAAGGCGCTCATCCTCTGCTCTCCCAGCAATCCTACAGGCTCCGTTTATAGCAGGAAGGAGCTTGAGGCATTAAAGGAAGTGTTGCTTCGCCATGAACAAGTCATCGTCATTGCCGACGAGATTTACGAACACATCAACTATGTCGGCGAACATGCCAGCATGGCTCAGTTCCCAGAAATCAAGGAGAGAGTGGTCGTCATCAACGGTGTCAGCAAGGCTTATGACATGACAGGCTGGCGCATCGGTTTCATCGCAGCTCCAGAATGGATTGTAAAGGGTTGCAACAAGCTTCAGGGACAATACACAAGCGGTCC
>JAEEGF012146269.1_pt1 | contig 20650 bp, 14 predicted proteins | sample 9134171 | NCBI WGS metagenome assembly JAEEGF01 (sample SAMN16246542, study PRJNA631951) | gut metagenome | biome: gut microbiome; feature: rumen; material: AP-attached | host: Bos | place: Iran: Karaj | collected 2018-10
CTTCCATCACGAGTTCCGTGTGCCCGCCCGATACGGTGAGCGTGAGGAACGGCGGCTCGATATCCGGGTTGCTGAGCCATGCGGCTGCGAGATGGCCCTCGAGGTGGTTGATGCCGTATGCCGGGATGTTTAGGTCGCGGGCGAGTCCCCTTGCGAAACTCGCCCCTACAAGTAGCGGGCCCATGAGCCCGGGGCCTGTGGTGTAGGCAATCGCGTCGATATCCTTGAGAGCGATGCCCGCTTCCTTGACGGCGGCCTCCGCGATGGGGGCAATCTTCTGCAGGTGGGCGCGTGCTGCGATTTCGGGAACGACACCGCCGTACAGGGCGTGCTCGTCTATCTGGCTGTAGAGCGGGTTGGAAATTACTTTGAGGGGGTCGTCCTGCAGTACTGCGCAGGCGGTCTCGTCACAACTGGATTCAATTCCGAGCCAAATCATTCAAGTTTCTCCTCGGCATCCTCGTCCAGCGAATCGGCGGGTGCGGCGAGTTTCTTGATATCTTGCAGCGACACCTTGTCGGGCGAGAGCTGTATGGCCTTGATGGACATCTCGCGGTTCACGCCCGAGGGGAGCGTGAGCTTTACGGTGGGCGTGAGGCTGTCGACATCTTCGATCTGGAAGCGGTTGAATTCCACGAACAGTTCGATGCTCGTGTTGCTGATGGAATCGAGCGTGCCTTCGCCGCCGGTTATTTCGACGGATACGTTGGGCGGGTTAAGCCTGTACGTTTCACGGTCGAACATGCCGATAAGCTGCACCGGGATATCGCGATAGAACTTCTTGCCGATTTTCTGGATGTTGACCGAAATGCTCGTGAGCGAGTCGCCCGGAGATACGTGTGCGGGGAACTGCTTGAAATCGAGCGGGATAGAGTACGTCGTGTCATGAACGAGCCCGCTGAACGATACGGAGTCTGTCGGGATTTCGATGATGCGCGTGATGACGTTCCTTGCGCCGGAAACCGTGATGAAGTCCGGTTCCAGCTTGGGCTCGTCGGTAAGCAGGTAGCCCGTTGCCGCATCGAAGGTGACCATGGAGCGCACGGGCACGTTGCGTTCGATTCGCGTGTCGAGGTCTAGGTCTATGAACAGGAGCTGGTTGTCGGGTTCAATGAACTTGATGTTTGAAAAGTTTGGTGCCGAGAAGTTCTTTTCGCCGATAGGCTTGCGGGTGGCGCCGAGTTCTGCATCCTGGAGGTCCACGATGATGGCCGCTGCGGTCGTATCGCCCTGCATGACCTTGGAACGCAGACGCATGAGGTCGAACGGAGCGCCTTCCAGGGTGATGCGCATGGTGTGCGGCGGTTTCGAGGCGATGGCGAGCATTTCCGGGAGTTTCACGAGGCGCACGGGGATATCCAGCTCAACCTTGAACGTGTTGAGCGACACGACGTAAAGCCATAGTGCAATCCCGAAGATGAACGCTGTAATCTTTAATGCGATATGTTTCATAGATGCCCCGTGAAGCATTGAAAATTTAGTTATATTCAACGCGTGTTCGGACAACTCGGGTACCTAATATCGGAATCTTTTCGTGGATGGAAGCAGCATCGCACGGTCATATTGCCGTCGCTTCTCACGATTTTCCTGTGCTCGCTCCTTCTCGCGGCATCGCTCACGGTGCTTGGGGGCGTTTTTCGCGTGCTTTCTGCCGAAAGTTCTCTCTATATGGTCGAGGCTTTCCTGCCCGAAACGGTGAGCGAGGATTCCGTACAGGCGGTAAGGCAGAGACTTGAACATTTCAGGGGCGTGGAACGCGTCGAGTACGTGAGCGCCGATTCCGCGCTGGCCGATTTCCGCAGGCATTTTTCGGGCGAGATGCTCGACCTTGTGGACGAGAACCCCATACCGCCGTTTTTCCGCGTGTCTCTTGTGCCGGGAAACCAGAATCCGGCAGACCTTACGGAATTCATTGCAGCCCTCTCGCGCCTGGAATACTTCGAGGAGGTGCAGGCCCCGGTGGACTGGGCGACCCGCGTTTCGGAATGGAAGTTCCGGATGGTGTTCTGGCCTGTTTGTCTGAGCCTCCTTTTGCTGGTGACGCTCTCGCTTATTATCTGCAACTCAGTGCGGCTTTCGCTCCTGTCGCGCAAGCTCCTGGTCGAGAACATGAAGTATGCCGGCGGAAGCCCGTTCTTTATCGAGTTCCCGTTCGTGCTCGAGGGCATGATGCAGGGGCTTGTCGGTAGCGGCTTTGCCGTATTGATCCTTCTTGTGATTGTTGAATCTATCGGTAGGGCGATTCCCCTTGTTGGCGAAAACATTGGCGGGCTCTGGGCGCTCCTTGGACTTGTGGTTTGTCTGGTCACGCTCGTTTCCGCATACTTCAGTTACCGCACCGTCCAGGAATTCCTGCTTGCGAAACGGAGCGAACGGGAATAAGCCATGCGTCTGCTGGTCGTTTTTCTCTGCTTGCTTGTAGGCCTTGCGGGTGCTGCCCCGAAAAAGACGGACGCCCAGATCAAGGAGCAGCGCAACGCCCTCAAAAAGCTTGAGTCCGACCTTGCGAAAAAGCGCGAGGAACTCGTGCTCCTGGAAACAGAAGAGAAGGGCGTGCTGAATACGATTTCGCTTTTGGACCAGAACCTGAACCAGACGCGCGTCTACATCACCGAACTTTCGAAAAACGAGAAACTCGTGCAGCAGGCGGTGGAACAGCTCAAGCGGGATATAGATTCCCTTGACCAGAAAATCCACGTGCGTAAGGAAGCCATGAAGGTGCGCGTGCGCAAGTTGTATGTAAACGGCCGCTACAGCGAGGCGGAGGTCCTGTACCGGCTGCTTTCCCGCGAAGGTGACCCGAGGCGGCAGGCGTACTGGGTGCACCACGTGCTGAACGAGGACCGAATGCAGGTGGAAATCCTGACGGCGATGGTTACGGAACGCGACGAGAAAAAGCGCGAGTCGGAAGAGCACCTGGTGGAACTGAACGGCCTGCGCGAAAAGAAAGCACGGGAAGAGAAGGGGCTTGTAAGCCAGATGGGCAACCAGGAACGCATGCTCCTGAACCTCAAGCACGACAAGGCGATGCAACAGCGCGCGCTGCAGGAATTCGAACGCAACCAGAAGGTGATGCAGACCCTTATCGCGAAGTTGGAAGCGAAGCGCAAGAAGGAAATCGAGGAAGCGAAGAAGGCCGAGGCCGCCCGGAAGGCGAAGCAGAAAAAGCAGAAAGAAAAGAAGGTCGTGGAAAAGCCCAAGAAGACTATCGCGGGCTCGGTCAAGGGGCCGAAGTGCATGCCGCTGGAAGGCGAAATCATAAGCAACTATGGCCTGCAGGAACATCCGGTATTGCATATCGCCACGCGCAACTTGGGCGTAGAGATTCGCGGCAAGCGCGGGGCCGCCATACGTGCCGCTGCGGCAGGGACTGTCGTGATGGTCGCAGAAATTGACGGGCGAGGCCCTTCCGTGATTATCGAGCACGAGGGGGGTACGTATTCCGTGTACGGCCACCTGCGCTCCATTCGCGTGCAGGAGGGAAAAGAGGTGCGTAATTGCGAAGAAATTGGCGAGGCGGGCGATATCGCGAGTCTAAATGGAATTAAATTGTACTTTCAAGTTAGCGAAGGCACCCAGACGGTGGATCCGCTACAGTGGTTGAAGACGAAATGATAAAGTATCGCTTAAATGGTCCCGCGTCGCAGGAACGCCAGCGCATTCGCCTGATGGCGGCGCTGTGCGAGAACCGCTTCCCTCAGGCGGTCGTCATTGACGGTACTCCGGGAATCGGCAAGAAGGCGCTTGCCATGGAAATCTCGAAGGCGCTCCAGTGCACCGACATGTTCGAGCGCCCGTGCGGGCAGTGCTTCGGCTGCAAGATGGCCGCCGACCCGGGAGCCGCCGACAACTGGGTGTTCCCGCTTACGGCCGCCGAGGCGCAGGCCAAGTCCGCCGAAGATGTGAAGGCGGGGAGCCGCGCGAAGACGCTCCAGGATATCAAGCAGGGCTATATCGAGCAGATTGTTGCTAACCCGTACCGCACCGACATCTTCGATGCGGGTGCCGAGATTTCGGTGAATCTCATCCGCGCCATGAAGTCGACGTTCGTGATGAAGGGCGACCGTACCCGCGTGGTGATTGTCGCTGAGGCGGACCGCATGAACGATGCCGCCTCGAATGCCTTCCTCAAGACGCTCGAGGAGGTTCCGCCCGATACGTACTTCGTGTTGACTGTGGCCTCGCGCGAAAGGCTGCTCCCGACTATACGTTCCCGTTGCCTTGCGATTCACCTGTCGTCGCTTACCGACGCCGAGGTGAAGGAGGAAACCCTCCGCATGCTGGGCGACGATGCCGACGAGGATCAGGTGTCCCGTGACGTGATAGGGCTTTCGCTCGGGTCTCCCGGCAAGGCGTTCTTCTATCTGGAAAATGCGAAAGCGCTTTGCGGCCTGGCGTCGGACTTTATCGTGAAGAGCCTCAAGAACGACTATAGCGCGCTTTTCGAGGAACTTGCGGAAAACGACCTGACCGAAGTCTCTGAGGCGAACGGCTTTTTGGAAGTGCTCTCGTTCCTTATCGCCGACATCCTGCGCAAGCAGTCCGGTGCGGCGGTGCGCCTGCCCGATACCATGGCGGGTATGGACATGGATGCGTTCCCGCGGGTAGATGCGGATGCACTCGAGATGGCGCTTGCCACTGTGCAAGAAACTATGGAAAGGATAGCGAGCCGCCGCAGTACTGCGATGATGTGCCTGCAGTCGCTCGCCATAAAGCTTTTCGAGGGTTACAAGTAATGAACGACACCGTAGCTTCGACGCTTGCGCGGGAACTGGAAATCCCGCATCTGGTAGCGAGGCTTCTCGTATCCAGAGGGATCCGTACCGCATCTGCGGCAAACCGGATTCTGGACGACGGTTGCGGTGCAGAACTTTCCCCCTGGCTCATGAAGGGCATGGAAGATGCCGTGAGCTGGATTCTTGCGGTGCGCGAGAAGAAGGGGAAGGTGTTTATTTTCGGGGACTACGACCTGGACGGCATGACCTCGGTGACGCTCCTTTCGAGGTGCTTCGCGCAGATAGGGATTGAGTCGGAGTGGAGGCTCCCGAACAGGTTCGGCGACGGCTACGGGCTTTCCATTGCCGCCGTGGAAGAAATGTACAATGCGGGTGCACGCAACCTGGTGACCGTGGATACGGGCATTACAGCGAATGTGGAAATCGCCCGCGCGAAGGAACTCGGGATGTCGGTGATGGTCATTGACCACCATCAGCCCTCGGGGGACGCGCTCCCTCCGTGCGATGTGCTGCTCGACCCGCACCAGCAGGGGGACATGTACCCGAATCCCGAACTCTGCGGGGTGGGGGTTTCGTACAAGTTTATATGCGCGCTGTTCGAACGGCTCGGGATGGAATCTCCCAGGAACCTGCTCGAACTTGTTGCCCTCGGGACGCTTGCCGACCTCGTGCAGATGACTCCCGAAAATCGCTTCTTTACCAAGACCGGACTTGCAAGGCTCCAGAACAGCCAGTTGCCCGGAGTGCAGGCTCTGTATTCCTCGCTCATGAAACCGGGGAGCGCGGTCGGCGGCATCGACGTGATGTACAAGATTGCGCCGCTCCTGAACGCACCCGGCCGTATGGAAAAGCCGGACCCCGCGCTCAAGTTGCTCATGTGTACCGATGTGGCGAACGCTCCGGACCTGATGGCGGAACTGAAGGAATGGAACGCGCAGCGTAAGGCGAAGGAAGCGGAAATTACCGACATGGCGCTTACCCGCGTGAAGGAAATCTACGGCGACAAGATTCCAAAGGTGCTCGTGGTGGATGGCGCCGGCTGGCACGTGGGCGTTATCGGGATTGTATCTGCAAAACTTGCGCAGGAATTCTGCCGCCCGACCGCGGTGCTCTCGATTGACGAGGGCATGGCGCACGCGAGTGCGCGCGCGGTCCCCGGTTTCAACTGGCACAAGGCGCTCTTTGAATGCCGCGACCTGTTTGAGCGCTGGGGCGGGCACGCGAACGCCGCGGGCTTCTCGCTCCCTGCCGACAAGATTCCCGAACTGCGCGAACGCCTGGACGCTTCTGCCGAAGAGCAGGGCTATACCGGCGAGGCGTTCGATACCAACGAGCCGCATGCCTACGATATCGACGTGGCGCTCGGCGAACTGATTGTGGAAGGCACGCGCCACCGCATCGAGAAGACGGTGCTTGACTATTTCGACAAGATGGAACCGTTCGGGGGGAACTTCCCGTATCCCGTGTTCCGTGCCGAGGGCGTGACCGTCCATCGGGTGAAGGAACTCCGCGGCGGACACCTCCAGATGGAAATCTCGCAGGCGGGTAGCCCCTCGTTCTCGGCTATCGCGTTCGGGCTTCGCAAGTGCAAGCCTCTCCTGGGTGGTTCGCGCAAGGTTTCCATCGTGTTTGAACCCACGTGGAACTATTTCAATAACAAGAAAACTATCCAGCTTTGCGTAAAGGCCATCGAGTAGGCCGTATGCAGAAGTTGCTCCCTTACTTTTTTTCGTTTGTCGTAGTCGCTGCCTTGGCGATATTCCTCTTCTATTCCGGTTTCAGGGATTTGTTCACGGTAGCCGTTCCGGAACCGCCCGTCGAAGAACTGCCTGCACTCGAGGAACCGAAGGCGTTTACCGGGCGCGTCGTGATGCCCGACAGCGAAAGCATTCTCGTGCTCGAGAACAGCGCGGATCGCGACATCAAAAAAGTGGCTACGTATTTTTCGGGCCGTGCGGCGGGACTCCACTGGCTTGCGCGCCCGTACTTCAAGAAGCACCGCGATGCGGAAGATGTCATCGTGGGCATCCGCATGACCATCGATTCGCTCGGGCGCATCACGTGCAACGAGATTGAGTACACGAACGCCGAAGACGAGAGCCTCAAGGACACCCTGCAGAGGCATATCGAGTATTACTGGCGGTATAGGAAAAGCGAGTACGGCACGACCGAAATCTGGCTCCCCATCCGTTTCCGCGCCGTTTATTGACCCACTATGAGATTAGGGCGGGCATACGCACGGCTAGCCCTCCCTAAGACCTTCTCGGCGTCGGCGGGATTTTTAGCCTTTCAAAATCTTCAGCAGTTGTTCGGTGCGCTTCTCGATGAGGATGAACGCCTCGAACATGCGGGCCTCGCGCCACTTGGTCAGGTACTTCGCGCGCCATTCCGCGGCAACCTGGTCGGGAGCCTCGGGTGCGTCTTCGTTACGGTACCAAACTTCCTTCGTGATTTCGCGGATCATGTCGCCCATCTCGGCGGCAGGCTGGAGGCTTCCCTTGCACAGCAGCAGGGCGCGGAGGTTGTCGAGCAGCACTTCGTCGCTCGGGTTTTCCGAGTCGTCGCGGGCGCAGTCCCAGATTTCGCCGCGGTGGCGTTCCGTCCAGCCCATGAGGTGCTTCTCGGTGCGTTCGAGTTCACCCTTCGCGAGCTTTTCTTCCACGGCTTCGCGGGGGTAGTAGATGCTGTTCGGGTAAAATTCGATCATGGTCATTCCCAAGGTTAATGCCCGGGGCGGGACTTGAACCCGCACGAGGTTGCCCCCAAGGGATTTTAAGTCCCCAGTGTCTACCATTCCACCACCCGGGCAGGTGTGCCTGCCAAATATAGGAAATTTCGCCATTTTTCCGTTTGTTGTCCTTTTGTCAAGGCATTTTTCGGCAGAATCTTACAAAAAAGAACCAATCCGGGAAAAATTTGCTAGATTAAGGAACATGAAACACTTAGTGCTTATTTCCGCTGTCATGGCTCTCGCCATAAACGCCTTCTCTGCAGACGACAACGAGAAGGAATTCAAGGAACAGCTTGCCTCGCTCCGCGATAGCTACGCTTCCTCCATCAATATGGCTATGGAAGATGCCATGGAAGGCGACCCTGCCGGCTGGTTCAAGGCCCGCAACGAAGGTCTCGATGCCGACTGGGACGACCTGGAATTCGAACCGCCTACCCTTTCCCTGTTCTCCATCGAGGAAATCCCCTACGGGTTCAAGATTTCGGGTAGCAACCACGACTTCCAGCTCAATGCCGAGGTTTTCGTCTGGACCCGCAATACCGACATCCAGTACACGATTACCTACCTTGATGGCACGAACGATGCCGCCAAGGAGATTGCGAAGGAAGTGTTCCAGAACGAGCAGTCCGACTACCCGTCCAAGTGCGCGAAGGGTGCCGTGACCTGCTACAACGGTAAGTCTACCTTCGGCGAACTGAAGAAAAAGGGCAAGAAAAAGAAGAAATAATCACTTTTTTCTTACGGGTAAATAAATTTTTACCCTTTTGCCGAAATTTTATATATATTAGAAAGAGCCCGGTCCCGTTTTGGCGCCGGGCTCCGGGTTTTTGTACCCTGAAAATTCGTAAAATTGCTAACTTGTTGAGTGTCAATGGATTGTAGTTTTGTCGGAGTCTAGGAAATATGGTCAACTGTTCTAGAAAGCTTGGTTTTACCCTGGTCGAGGTCCTCGTGGTGGTCGCCATCATGGGCATTCTTTCCGGTATCGGGGTGGCTAGCCTGCGCAGTGCGGTTGCGAACAGCCGAATCAAGGACGCCGGTATCAACGTGACCGCCTTCATGCAGCGGGCGGCGAACGAGGCTACGCGGTTGAACGAGAAACTGGCAGTGGAAGTGGAAAATAACAACAAGTCACTGAGACTTTATAAATGTACTACAGTTGGCGATGATGGAAACTGCTCTGCGCATGATTCACAAATTCTTGATGAGATGACGCTCGAGTCGATAAGCGCGTTTGTTCCTGGACAGGCTGATGGTACTGACTGTCCGACGCTTGGGGGCGAAACGACGCTAAATGCCAAGACGTCAATATTGCTTACTCCTAAAATAGGTGTGTCACCTATTTCCAGTGGTTGTATTTTGATCCGATATGGAAGTACAGACCGGTTTGCGGCCTCCATCAAGTCCCCGACGAAGTTCTCTATGTATTATGAGTTGAGTTACGATTCTGGTGCGAGCTGGTTTGAACCGTAGGTGTGTTATGGATAAGTTAATAAAGAGCAAGAAAGGTTTCGGTATCACGGAGGTGCTTATCTCCGCGGTGGTTCTCGGTCTTTTGTACATGGCGATTCTCCACATGCAGACGGGCAACCGCGAGGCTTTGCTCCGTATCCGCGGCCGTGACGGTGCCATCGAGGTGGCGCAACAGGTCATCGATTCCCTGAACCGTATCGGCATCGCGTCCATTCCCGACCCGACGAGTCATGCGGAAGGGGACGAAGGTACGATTGACGAGGCCAATAATCTTGTCTTGGAGTTGCCTGCGATTTCTCGCACCTGGGATCGTGGAGAAAAGGTCGGTGGTGGATTCTCCACTATTGCTTATACTCCGACCTTGACGGTTTCTCCTACGACAGACTACACGGCGACAAACGAATCGAACCTCGAGACTGTTAGCCATGTCTACGCCAAGCAGGTGAACGTGCAGGTCTCCTGGCAGTTCAAGGGCTCCACGCAGTCCATAAACATGTCCACCGTGATACGCTAGGCCGTCTTGCCTGTAATCTGTGCCGGGATTTGCTCCCGGCCTTTCTTTTTTGTTTGCGAGCTCGTTCCATTTATTATACATTTACTTACATACAGTAAAACAGGAGTTTCCAGATGGCCGGGAAATCTACCCTCTTTAAGACAGCTGTCGCGTTGGCGGCATTTTTCGTTGCTGCCCCGTGGGCGGCTGGGACTAGCAACATTGCCGAGGGCGAATCCTCGAGCGTCTATTGCGTAAAGCTGGTCGGTGATGAAGACGGCTCGTATATAGAACTGTCCCAGAAGGCAGCGAATGCATCTGTCCAGGGCGAACAGTGCTATGAATGGTGGTACACCCAAGATGGCAGCCCGTCGGCATACTCCGCACTGCAGGAATTTTTCCAGGCCGAATATCCGCCCGCTGCGGTGAGGCTTACTTCGGACTTGTATTTTGGCGGGTATGATGGTAGCCAGTGCATTAGCGGTGCCAATGCATACCATCCGTTTGAGTTCGGCGTGGAACAAGAACGTATTTTGCTAACAAGTTCGTTGACGTCGCCGTTTACGATACACGGAGTGTGTTACCAGGGCGGTGCTTCCGAAGCATCCTTTGGCGGAAACCTTTTCTCTACCATTCAGAATGTTAAGTTCAAGGATTTGCACCTTGAGTCATTGACTTCTGCGGGGCTGTTTTCTTATGCTGTTGGCTCGGCAGAGGCCGTGAAAATCTCCGTAACAAATTCTGTCGTAAGGGCGCCCGTTGCAGGGACCTTGGCTGGGGCTATAGAATCCATTCTTGTGAGCGAGTTTAACGGTAACTCGGTAACGGTGAATGCCATTCCCGGACTAGATCAGGGGGAGTCGTTCTCTGTCAACGAGGTGAACATTGGTAGCCTGGTTGGGATATGTTCCGCATTGAGCGTAGGGTTGGTGAAACTCAGTGACGTCTATGTTATATACCAGCCTATGCCGGGAGAGAGTTACCTTGATTCTTCGCTCCCCGATGGAAATGCGTATGTGGGCGGCATTGCCGGCAGTGTGGCTAGCATAGACAATAACGACATGGACCGAAGTGCTTCTTTGTCCGAGGTCGGTTTAGAAAATATGGAGATTACGGACTATGCGGAGGGCGATGGCGCGAACTATGTGGGTGGGCTCATCGGTAAATTCGATGGTACATGGCTGTCGGTAATGAGGACCTATACTGTAGGCGATATCCTTTGCACGTCCGACAAATGCGTGCAGGGCTATGGGGCGGGGCTCATTAAGTTTACTCAGTATCCGCAGGTAACGGTCGTGGCAAATTACCATTATTCAGAGAACGAGCAGGAGCGTGTCGAGGCCTTTGCGGGCATGGTCGTGGGCCACTACCTGACCGAATACGCAGATGCGGGTGTTACCGGCGCCCCGGATACAGTCATTACGGATGAATTCAATAAGTCTGGCTATATTCCGAACTATACCGAGGAATATGTAGACGACGAGAGGACCTTTGTGAAGGACGATGTCTCTGTCGCCAGCGGCAATTACCGCAATGCCGTAGGGAGTATTTCTGCAACGGAAGGATTTGATTCGGAAACGTACACGTTCGATGATCCGGCAGAGGGAACGGTGCCGAATGGTGTTTTGAACGGCGAATACATGAGGTCGGCAAGTTTCATAGAAATTTTGGACCATATTCCCGGAGTCCTTACGAGCGGGGATACCCCATGGAAATTCGGTGATTCGCAAGCGACTCCGTACTTCGATATTTCAACGGATGATTCCGGTGAAGATTATGTCCAGCCTGCCGAAGTGTATTTTTCGTTTGATTGCGTGCGTTACACCAATTGCCTTACGGAAGAAGAAGTCCTTGAACTTGAGCAATTTGAAAACAACAAGGTGGATCCGGATGGGTATATGTACAAGTTCATTGTGGGTGGCGACGGAACTATCGAGAATACGGAATGGCTCGATTTCGCATTTAACCTGACACTAGAAAATCCTGACCGTGAGAGGGTTTACTGGGATACAGAGTCTTCATTGAAATTTTCCAAATACAATGCGTACGATGCCAACACCTACTATTATCTTATGAAGGGCGAACCCGAAGAGGATGACCCTGAAGAAATAGACATCACCGAGAAAAATTCGTATGTGTTCTTCGGTAGGGGTATGAACTTTGACAGCACCATTGTAGAGATTTTCAGCTACGAAGGAGAGAGCGTAGAAGAAATAGGCGATATGCGAGACAAGGCGAGTTATTCTGGCGGGAACCAGCCAATTGAAATGAAGACGGGCAGTGTGATGAGGATTGTCGCGATGAACCCGGTGACTACGGACGGTAGCGATTTCAAGGGCTGGGTGTTGCGCGCAGCGATTGCTCCTTCTACAAGCGATGATGTGTTGAGGGAGATTGCTTTTGCAGGCGTAGATGTTCCCGTGGACGATGATGGCTATGCCAAACTTGGCGAGTATTCGGGACTGATTGGTGAGCGTTTCCAGCAATCCATCTTGGGTGAATGTATGGTGTTGAATCAGCAGAATCCTGATATTGGCCTGGATTCTTTGCAGAAACTCGCTGAAGTTTGTTCTCAAAAATCTAATGAAATACAAAAAGCGTATGAATCCGCTGTTTTCGTGATGGCCATATTCCCCAAGGGCTTCGAGGATATAAATGGCGTGGATGACGATGGCGAAAAACAGGAAGAAGTCGAGGTTGTCTACCCGGCGCTGTTCTGGTCGGGTAACGCTATCCAGCTAGCCGTGAAGACGGACGATTTCGTGAACGAGGAGGGAGCGCCCTTCGTGAGCGTGATGCTTGAGAACTTGAGCGACGAACCGCTGCTGGATACCCTGATGGAATTCCCGAACGGCGGTTGGCCCGAGGTGTTCACGTGGGAAAAGTACCCGCTTGCCGCGGGCATGTACCATGTGGTCGCAAAGATATACAACGGGGAAGGCGACAATCCGGACGTGCGCGAATGGACTTTCGAGGTGAAAGACGTAATCGAGAACGATTGTGGCGACTGCTGGCAGATGGTTGCGCTTTCGAATGTCGATTTCGAGAAATACGAGTGGAATGACAATGAGGTGTTCTACTGGTGGGACGAATTCGCTATTTATGGCAAGTACTGGCAGTACAAGGAGTTTACGAAGAAGGACTCCCCGGAACACGTGAGGGGGTATTGGTATCACTCGCTTGAAGGCCGTCCGCTTGTGCTCAAGGACGAAGCCTTTACCGGCGAGATCGTGTGGCATCTCGATAGCGTGAATACCGGCTGGAACATGGTGGCCAACCCCTATGGCTGGAAGATTAAGATTGGCGTTGCTGGCCAGGAAAATCGGGAAGAAAAGCCTGAGTTGGAATTCTGGCGCTGGAACAAGCAAACCGGTCAGTACGACCCGCCTGAAGCTGTGGAGGAACTTGAGCCTTACGAGGCTGTGTGGGTAAAACTCAATCGCGGTCCGGAGATGGATTGGAGTCTTCCGGCAACGCCGGCCTTTGTCGATTTCGTGAACGAGGATGGCGAAATAGTTCATGTGAAGTCGCTCAACAAGAAGGGCGTGCTTGCGAAGGCGGCCGGCGCCGACGGCTGGGCGTTGCAGGTGGAACTTTCCGATGCGAACGGCAAGATGGACAGCTGGAACATGCTCGGCGCGGGCAAGGCTGCGTGGGATTCCGAAGAACCGCCTGCCGGCATGGGCAACCGCGTGAACCTCAGCATCGTGGATGCGGGCAGGCGCCTGGCAAAGAGCGTGAAGGCTTTGGGCGAAGACGCGTACGAATGGAACGTGGAACTTTCGGCGACAAGCGCGCGTGTGGGTTACCTGAAGTTTGCGGGTATCGACGGAATTCTTGCGAGCGGGCTTCGCGTGTTCGTGACGGTCGATGGCGTGACTACCGAAATGCACGATGGTGAAAAATTGCAGGTGATGCTCTCCACGACGGCGAAGTCCGCGAACATCCGTGTGGCGAAGTCTGCAAGGAAGGTTGTCGCGAGCACGTTGCAGGGCTTGCGCGCTCATGATCTGGGCTCTGCACTGCAGGTGGGATTCGATGTGGGCGAGGGCCTTGCGGGCGCGAATGCACGTGTGGACCTTGTGGATACGAAGGGCCACGTCGTGAATACCGCAAGTTTCAAGGCCGAAAACGGGCGTAACGAGGTAAGCCTCGAGAGGCCGGTGCGCGGGCTCTACGTATTGCGCGCAGTTGTCGGGCGCGAGATTGCCGTGCAGAAAATTATGGTGAAGTAAGAGATTAGGGAGGGCATACGCACGGCTAGCCCTCCCTAAGACCCTCCCGGCGCGCGCATAATCGCCTGAAATAGGGTAGGTATTTTAGGGTGGAGGCGATTAAGCGCACGGGCACACCTTCGGTGTGCATTACTGTTTTTTTCTAAATTTAGCGCACGATGGCAGAGAATTCCCCGAACACAGGTGCGAAAAAGCCGGATTACTTTCCGGCGATTGACGGCCTGCGCCTCCTCGCGAGCATAAACATCGTGATGCTCCACCTAGGGAGCTCGAATGCGCTCGCCTACATGGCAAACAACACCTGGCTTATGCCCGTCTTTACCGCTCCCGCATTTGCGGCAGGCATATTCTACGTGTTCGCGGGGTTCCTCTTTGCAAGCAAGTTCAGCGACCCGGAACGCCGCATACCGGTAATCCCGTTCATGTTCGCCCGTATAGCGAAGCTATACCGGCTCCACTTCTTCATGACCCTCCTCATGTTCGTGGTGCTCGTGTTCAAGTTCAGCGGCTACACGCACTTGCCCGGCCCAGGCGAAATCGTCGATTGCGCCTCGGCGGGGCTCGCGAAGATGTTCCACCCCTGGCGCAGCCTGCTCCTGCATCTTTCGCTTACGTGGTCCATCGTTCCCGACCTGGGCATGAAACTCAATGAACCCAGCTGGTCACTTACAAGTTTCTTCATGTGCTATGCCATCACGCCGTGGTTCAGCCGCTGGCTCTTTAGGCAGAATCGCCGCACCCTCTGGATCCTCTTCTTTGCGGTGTTCATCCCGGGTATCGCGTGGGCAGTGTTCTTCGGGCTTTCGGGCAACCTCTGGTTCGACGGCTACGGCGAAAAGTATCGCTTCTTCCACATGTTCGCCCCCGTGCGCGTGTTCGAGTACATCTTCGGCATGGTCATCTTCCGCCTGTACAAGGAGGGCTTCTTCGAGTTCCTCAAGAAGGACTACGTGAGCGGAATCGTTCAGGCATTGCTCCTTGCCGCCCTTTACGGGAGCCTGTTCCTCATGTCGCCCTCGTTCAATCCCGGCGTGAACTACTTTATCCACCATAGCGTCGCCGTGTTCATCTACGGGCTGTTCGTGCTCTCGCTCCTTTCGGGCAAGGGATTCATGGCGCGGTTCTTCTGTATCGGCATCGTGCGCAAGGTGGGCCGTGCGAGTTTCTACCCGTACCTCATACACCTGCCGCTCATCACGATTGCGTGGGGAATCTGCAACCTGAATACTCCCAAGAACACGCTCCTCTTCATGCTTTTCGTGTACACGGTGAGCACGCTCTACATGGAGTTCAAGGTCTGGAACAAGAAACGCAAGAAGCGTCTTGAGCAGGCGAAATAGTTCTGCCCCGGTGTGCTCCCGCTCACACCTCTCTGCGAAGGTTTAAAAATCTTTACCGTGCTTGCCTGTTTTTGCGAAAAAACGGAACTTTTTGTCGCCGAGTGCAAGTTATTTATTACATGATTGGGGTGGCGGTTTTTGTTCAATCAAATTATATTTTAGATGGGTGGGAATAACAACAAAAAGAGGATGTTGATGAAAAACTTCTTTAAAGCAACAATGTGCGTGGCTGCCTTGGCCGCGACAACGGCCATGGCGGGCTCGTTCCCGTTCCCGCAGAACATGAAGAGCCCGAAGGGCTATACGATTCCGTTTGCCGATACGGACATGATCAAGGAACATTACAAGCTGTGGAAGCAGGCTTGGTATGATGCAAACAGGGGCTGGGTTCTTTCTCCTGAAGGAACAGGTTCTACTGTTTCTGAAGGTATTGCCTACGGTATGTTGATTTCCGTGTACATGGATGACCAGACCGTGTTTGACAAACTTTATGGCACGTCGAAGTCCAATGCGGCCGGTAAAGGTGGTGGGATGAACTGGCGCGTGGGCGATGGGGCCCAGGGCGGTACGGCCTCTGACGCCGACTTTGACGCAGCTCTCGCTCTCGTGATGGCCTCCAAGCAGTGGAACAACAGCAATTACCTGAACGATGCCAAGACGATGATTTCTTGGATTGCAAGCAACGATATCAACAACAACCAGATTAAGCCGGGTAACCAGTGGAATGATGCGTTCAACCCGAGCTATGCGACAACGGCTAACTTCCAGGTTTTCCAGAAGGTTAGTGGCGGTTCCTGGTCTAACATTACCTCTCAGGCATACACGGACCTGAACGCCTGCGCTAACTCCACTACGGGCCTTGTCCCGGACTGGTGCAGTTGGGGCGATCACAAGCCGACCAAGACTAGCGCTGCTGTCGCTCAGGACGAACAGGCTGGCTTCTACGATGACGCTGCCCGTACTCCGTGGCGCATGGCTTGGGCTTACTACTGGTTTGGCGATACCAAGGCCCAGGCTTTCAACAAGAAACTTACGAGTTGGATGATTCCTGCGACCCATACGGCAAGTGCAATCAACTCTGGTTACTTGGTCGACGGTGAACCGGTCAAGACAACGAAGCGCGGCTTCGCCTCTTCTACGTTCTCTGGCGGTTTGGGTATGGCTGCGTCTTCTGTTGACACCGACGAAGCCAAGACCTACATGGAAACGGTCTACAACTTCCTCGCCAAGCAGACCAGCTGCAAGCAGGCTAGTAACTGCGGCGAAGGTAGCAATCCGGGTGAAAAGTACTACCCCTCTACCCTCAACCTCCTCTACCTCCTTTTGATTACGGGTAACATGCCTAACCTCTACGACATGAGCGGCTTTACCGCGTTTACTCCGGACCCGAGCCTTGCTAGTTCTGTGGGCTCCGCTGAAGGCGTGCAGCAAGCTAAGAAGGATTCTACGGTTGGTGTTTCTGGTTTCTGGAACTGGGGTGCATACCACGACAAGCTGGGCATCGGTACTGTGATGTCTCCGGATTCTGGTACGTCTCCGCTCTACCTCAAGGATTGTGCGATTACTGCTGAGGCTTCCATGGAAATCGGTCCGGAACCCAAGTGGACTGCTGAAGCTGCCGCTGCCGGTACCCTCAAGTACCCGTCTGCCGGTATCGCCATGTCGTTCCTCTCTGATGACAAGAAGGGTGTTGACTTTACCAAGCTTGGCGTCAAGTATGTGCGTGTGACCATGAAGGCCTCTGGCCCCATCCGCATGGCAGTGCTTAACGAAAAGACCAAGGAAGCCGGTGCCGAACCTGGCGTGTTTGTCCCGAATTCTACTGACTACAAGGCCACCACGTACGACCTGACTCCGGAAGAATGCGGTTTCAAGGGCTTTACGGATCCCAACGACAAGTACGCCGGTGGTCTTCTGGACTGGGTGGACTACAACAATGCTCCGTTCGGTCAGGACATCCTGACGGCAGTGACTGGTCTCAAGTGGGAACTTAAGGACGCTGCGGGCGGCATTGGTTCCTTCTCCATCAAGGCTGTGGAATTCCTCGATGGTTCCGGCAACGTCATTGACCCCGTTTTGATTACTGGTATTACGGTTCCGGCTGCTCAGTGCGGTTCGAACCCGGGTACGGATGCCTTCGTGTTCCGCACTCTCGCCCCGAGCGCTAAGGTTGTCGCTTCTGGTTCCCAGATTCAGGTGCTTGGCGCCAAGGTCGGTTCTGACTACGCCGTGTTCAACATGCAGGGCAAGGTCGTGAAGGCCGGCAAGATTTCCGGTGCAACGCAGGGCATCTCCGTCGCCAACAGGGGCACGTTCCTCGTGCGCGTCGACGGCAAGATCCACTCCGTGACCGTGAAGTAATTCACTAACAAACTCTTTAATGGGAACCGCGGCCTGTAAGGCTGCGGTTTTTTTTATGGGAAAAATGAAATAAAAAAGTAAAGTTTTTCTTTTGGCTGTAATCTTTGAATTTATATACATTTTGCTACTTTGTTTTTATATGCAAAGTTGTATAAAATTGCTTTGCGGGGAATAAAATAAAAAAGAGAGGAAAAGAATGAAAAAGTTCTTGTTATTGTTTTCTATTTTCGTTTCGTATGGAATGGCTCATCAAGTGACGGCCGATATTACGGACGAATATCGGGGGGTTCAATCTGTAGCGGGATTGCACTTTCATATAAATAATGCGGAAAATGTAACCCGAAGCGTTCGTATAGGGTATTTGTTCTTCGCCCAAGAAGGTCAAAAATTTTACATTGACCGAAAAAATGGATGTCCTGATAAAAATATTCCAGGTATTGAAGACGCGACCATAGGACTGTATGATACGAATAACGGTCGCTATGTTCTTGACGTGATGCTGGATATGCCTCAAGGGACGAAGGATTTCTGCATTGTTTTGAGGGATAATTACGGCAGTGTTAGGGGAACAAACTTCAAGGATGAATTTATAATCAACTGGGATATGGGTGTTGACGGGGAATACAATCATTTCTCGGAAGGTGAAACGCCTTTGGATAATGCCATCACCTACAACTATATCAATAAGAGAGTTGATGGAAAACGGAGGCCGGGATCGGAATTTCTGGCGAAAACGATTTATGCGGATGGCGACCAGGATTCAAAATACAAGAAACTCTCCGAAGAGGAGCGGTTTAATGTGTGGGAGGTGCGGTTCTATAAAAATGTGCCTGTAAAAACTGTTGTTGATTTGGGCATAAAGTCATTTGGTGCGTATAAGGACACGCGCATGCTGATGGCTTCTTTTGGTGGCCTTGTTGATCAATACCGCTGGAACGAATCGACATTTGATGGCCATATCAACCAATACACTTCGGTTGAAGAACGTGAAATATTTATAGGCCGCTGCTGGGCTATAGCCGTCTTTAATATGTATAGCTATTTCATGGGTAATCGCAACACTATTGAAAATGCCCTTACTCAGGATGAAATGATTTATATCGCCAAAAATGAGGTTGAAAGTGGGGACGCAAGGTATGATATTTTCGAACCCAATAATTCCCAGGGAGGGCAAAACTCGACTGCGGTAGGCCTGATAAATAAAATAATGTTTGGAGCCAATGCGACAGCCCACTCGCCGCAAGATGAACCCTTGGGCGGTCCGGAAATCTATAACTTTATAAAAGAGGGCGCTAGCGGAAAGGGGAGACCCCTTTATATTTCGGTAACAATTCCCAATGTTGGTCGACATGCCCTGTTGATAGATGGTCTTGCGGTTACCCAAGATTCAAAAAGAGACACGTTGGTTCACTTAGTCAACTTGGATAATTTTGGTAATGAATCGTATATGTATCTCAGCTGCCTGAAAAAGCATTTGGACGGATACCTGACTTATGATATTCCAAATGGCTTCAGGTTTACGGATGTTGCTCACCCTGTTGATGCCGACAGCGATGGTGATGGTGTCGTTGATTTTGACGAATATTACAGGTTTGAGACGGATGAGAATAAATACAGCACAGATGACAATGGAATATCGGACCTTGTCAAGATCTATGAAAATACTGCGAACTGGTATATGAATTATCGCTGGCCGAGCCAAGTTTCCAGGAAGACTCAAAGTAATGGAGAGCCGCTTGAACTCGTTGACATTCCTCAGGATATTGCGCTGTATGCCTTGAATTATGTCTCGCTGAATGACCGTGTGGGCTGCTATGACCGTCCGGCTGGCAAGTACCCTTATTCTATTTATGATAGCAAGGTAAATTTGGGTTGCGGGATCGCTTCGGAAGGGCCGTCTGGAACGCGCTCGGTTAGACTCGGTGTCAGCGCTTTTGCTAATGATATTTATAGCAAGAGCGATGTCCTTCTTCGTAGCAGGGCCAGGGTTGGAAATATAGTCCTGTACCGTACAAGTGGAATTGAGAATAAGATTGAGACCCAGGGTACGCTGAAGGATCAGGGCAAGGTGTTTTACCCCAAAGTCGAAATGTGGCCGTATAATGTTCGAAAGAAGGTTGATCCGATAGGTTCTTTAATTGGAACGGAGCAGAAGATAGTCAAGAATGGTGAAACGTTTGTTATATCTGGCGAAGACGGCCACAATAATTTTGCATTCCTCAAAGTAGAAGGCGGTGGAAAGCTTGTTATTGGGACGGGTGATGTTTATGTTGGCAGCATCCAATTGGAATCGGGTTCCACGTTTATGTTCGATAAGCCCGCGTACGAGACTGTGCTTCATATAAATGGAAATATTATCTGGCGCGGAAAGTATGTGGAGAATCCTGACGCTTCTTCGAATTCGCCTGCTGCTGTAGCAAGGGGCTTCAAGCTTGTTCAGCATAGCAATGCCGATGTTATGATAAGTTCTGTTTGGCAGGGCGCGATTGTCGCTCCGTATAGTATGGTTGTAATAGGACAGGAAGCGGACAGTAAGAAAGTTTATGGGCAAATCCTTGCCAATAAAATTGTAATTCATCAGAATACGGATGTTTACCGTGTTGTTTATGCTCCTTATGCTCCGGTGCCGCAGAAGAAGCAGGGGAAGGTTATTGCGCTTGAAAAGGATGCTATGGATGGGACTGCTCCTGACATGAAATTTATAGGAGCAAATCGTGATGAGATAAATTTTGTATCCACGACTGCGGGGGATTTTGACATTTCAATTATGAAACCGGATGGTTCTACGGTACGTTCGTTTACAGTGACCAGGAGCGTTTCTGGCTCTGGGACGGTGAATTGGAACTCTTCGGGTGTCCCGAATGGAATGTATATCATTTCTGTGAGGCACAATGGAAAGACTAGCGGAAAGGTGGTCATCCTGAAATAGCTGTTCTACGGATTTTTCCCAGAAATGCGCTTCATTGGTAAAAATGGAGCGCATATTCTTTTAGGACCGCTTTTGGGAACACCTGTTACTTTTTTGCAGGCATAAATTGTATATTCTATGCGGCTGGATTTTCGGCCGCGATTTTTGTATTTTGGAGTTTAGAATGGATATTGGCGCACTTCATTTTCAGAATCCCGAAGCCTTCTGGCTGCTCGTTTTGGTTCCTGTACTTATAGCCCTGTACGTGTATCGCCAGCGCAAGCGCAAGAGCACCATCAAGTTCCCGGCGCTTTCCATAGCGAGGCGTGCGGTCCCGAGCCGCCGCGTGCGCCTGCGCCACATTGTGCCGGCG
>JAEEGF010740846.1_pt1 | contig 20637 bp, 20 predicted proteins | sample 9134171 | NCBI WGS metagenome assembly JAEEGF01 (sample SAMN16246542, study PRJNA631951) | gut metagenome | biome: gut microbiome; feature: rumen; material: AP-attached | host: Bos | place: Iran: Karaj | collected 2018-10
GGGATGTAGCTCAGCAGGGTCTTGATCATCTGCAGACCCTCTTCCTCGGTCTTGGCTGTGAAGTGGGTAACACCCGACTTGGTAGCGTGAACCGATGCACCACCCAGGTGCTCCTGGTCGATATCCTCGCCGGTAACGGTCTTTACAACCTTTGGACCTGTGAGGAACATATATGATGTGCCTTCCATCATCAGGGTGAAGTCGGTCAGAGCGGGGCTGTAAACAGAACCACCGGCGCAAGGACCGAAGATACCTGAAATCTGGGGGATAACACCTGATGCCAGAATGTTACGCTCGAAAATCTCAGCGAAACCGGCCAGCGAGTTGATACCCTCCTGGATACGTGCACCACCCGAGTCGTTGATACCGATAACAGGGGCACCCATCTTCATGGCCATATCCATGACCTTGCAAATCTTCTGGCTCATGGTCTCTGACAGAGAACCAGCATGAACGGTGAAGTCCTGTGCGAATACGAATACCAGACGACCGTCGATAGTACCGGAACCGGCTACAACGCCATCACCAAGGAACTGCTTCTTCTCCATACCGAAGTTATGGCAGCGATGCTCCTTAAACATATCGTACTCTTCGAACGAACCTTCGTCGAGCAGCATTTCTATACGCTCACGAGCGGTATACTTGCCGCGGTCGTGCTGTTTCTGGATAGCTTTCTCACCACCACCGAGACGTGCTTGTTCGCGCTTCTCGATGAGTTGCTTGATTTTTTCTAATTGTTTGCTCATTGTTTTTTATATCAATTGTTCTATTTAGAATTTTCAGTTTTTACTCGGGATGCTCGCACAACTCAGTAAGAACACCTGCTGTTGATTTGGGGTGAAGGAAGGCGATATTCAAACCCTCGGCACCCTTACGGGGCTTCTCGTCGATCAGGCGAACACCCTTCTCTGAGACTTCGGCCAAAGCCTGGGCTACGCCATCCTCAATGCAGAATGCCACGTGATGAACACCTTTGTTACCCTTGTCGAGCCACTTCTGAATGGTACTCTCGGGTGATGTGGGTTCCAGCAACTCCAGCTTGACCTCTCCACACTTCAGGAAGGCGGTCTTTACTTTCTGGTCTTCTACGACCTCTGTTGCATAACACTCAAGACCCAGCACGTCGGTAAAAAACGGCAGGCTTTCCTCAATGCTCTGGACGGCAATACCCAGATGCTCAATGTGCGAAATCTTCATAATCTTAATAATTAGAATTAATATTTTCGATGTGCAAAGGTACAAAACTTAATTGAGAATCTCTCTTTATTTTGGTTTTTTTATACAAAAAAAGAGATTGCAGCGACGAAAAATGCTGCAATCTCTATGATTATTCATGTTTTATATAATCTTTGCTTTTTATTGATTGAACGGATTGGTATAAATCTTGGATGCAACGTAGCTGTCGAGCCAAGCGCCGTAGTTGTAGGCGTTGTTGGCCCACTGTCTGAATGCCGTGTAAGCGTTGATGATGCTGGTTTGCTCGATGGGATAGTCGAAGTCGCCAGGAATAATCATCGCATAAGGGGGAATGCCCTTCTTGGGCACGTGGATCTCGTTACCACCCTGCGAGATGTTCTTGATGTAAATCTTACTCAGGAACTGGGGGATAGAGGTGGATTCGCTAACCTGGTAAACGCCAGACTTCGGGGCGATGACGCTACTTGATGGCTGCGTGTTGACATAGGTGGATGTGGGAACACCAAAGATCTCGTGCACCTCCTTGCCGTTCAGGTCGGTACCGCTAACCAGCGAACCGTCGATGCCATAGATATATACCTGGTCCTGAGCACCGGTAGCAATGAGCGACAGTTGTAACTGGTTGCTGCTCAGGCGCACGCAGCGCAGCACCACATCGTTCATGTCGTAGTCGGCTACGTAAGGACGGTCCTCGAAACACATGGTGTAAGGCATGTTCTCAACCTCCTGTACGTCGTCGAACATCTTGCCGCTCTTGCCTGTCACCTCGATAATCAAGTCGCTGAAGTTGGTGTCGCTACCATCCTCAAAGGCGAGATAGGTCTTGTTGTTGGCATTGAACATCGCGATACGTGTGTCATCGTCGTGCATACCATACGTTGTCTTGGCGATTGAGAAGTGGTCGGGAAAGTTGTTGATACATCTGTTCAGCTCGCCATAACCAAAAGTACAGCCGTTTTTTTGGGCTCGCATATAGCCCATGCGTGTGCTGCTTGAACGTGAGGTCAAAGCCTTTCTCAGCATGAATCCTACCTGGTAGCCTTCTGGGATACAGTCGCTCACGGCAGCATGGTCTACAGGGTCGACCTCTATCTCAATAGATGCGGGGATGTCGATGCCCGTGGTATTGGTGTAGGGCTCGAATACCCAGTTGATGAATTGGCCGTCACCCGTTGACTTGTTGGTGGCTATGCGGGGATTATTGGCGCTGTTTGCACCCACAATCTGGGTGCGTGTGTTGTCGCGCCAGATACGCTTGGTACCATCGCCGTTATCGGTCACATAGAATGGCTCTTCCTTGACGAATAAAGGCACATCGGTGAAAATGGTACCCCAGCCGTTATTTTCATTTACGTAATCCTTACCTGTACTTGTGAAGAATTTCTTGGAACCGATATTGTAGAACAGACATTTGTCATCTCCAAGTTCGTAAATCTGCCAAAGCTGGTTGGCTATGTTGGCGTTATTGTCGGCATAGGCTTTCGCTAATTTGTCGCTGTTATAGGCATCATTGCCTAAATAGGTGAGATAGTCGACATGTTTGACTGCGGTCTTGCCGGCGTTGCGAATACGATAAAGGCCTGATGGGGTAACGGTGGTTTTTTCTACCGTGAAATCACCATAGAATGGCAAAAGGTATTCGTGAACCTTAAAGAAATCTTCTACTTTGCTCACACCACTGGCTGCTTTGGTGTATTCGCAAGGGATGGCCTTGAACTTAGGCAGCTGCTTGATGTAGTCGGCCAAACTCATGCCGCTTGGAACCGTCTGTGGATTGTAGTAATAGTAGAACAGATCGCAATGTGGCAAGTCGCTTGAAGCCATCTGGACAGGAATGATTGTGATGGGCAGGCCATCGCTCGTCAGGTGGCTGTTGAAGAGCGTAACGGCAGAACTGGTGCGGATAGGCGTAAGATTATCTATTCTGGTTCCGTCTTTATTCTTCTTGCGTGAGAGCCATTTGTCGAATATGGCTTTCAGCGTGCTGCTCTCATCCGCTGTGATGGCATCGATATTTCTGAGCACAGTACCATTTACAACGCTCCAGCCGTTGCTCATGGTGCTGGTGGTGGATAGCTGCCAAACGCGCTCGTTCTCCCAGTTGGAATTCAGCCAGAGATCTACTTTGCCTCGGATGCCGTTTAATGACTGGCTTTCATTGGCTGTGGTGACGATCTTTGAATAGATCGCTCGGGCGGCATTGATGGACCAAGTTGTGCTGTCGGCATCAAGTGTCAGGTGACTCACGTCGATACCGGCATCGGCTCTGGTATAGGCGCGAGCCTTGGCGGCGGTTGATGCAAAGCTGACTTGTGAACTGCTGACATCAAAGGGCTTGATGTAATGGCGGCCCTTGCTGTCTACGCAGGCGGCAATCAACGTCTCGGAGCCTCGTGGCGCGTCGAAGTTAAGCGTTACTGTCTGGCCGGCTGTGACATCTGCTTCTGCCAGAACCATCGCATTTTCGTTGAAGAATGGCGATTGGGTCAGAATCTGTACTTTTGTGATATCCTGCAGGTCGGCGTTGGCTGTAATGCTGACAGTACCCGACGTGTAGGTATGCCAATCCTGGTTGGGGTCGATAATACCAAATATGTTCTGGGCGTTCTCGTTGATCTCTTTGGTAGGATCATAGTTGAACTCCTCAGCACAACTGCTTAAGGTGAATAAGGCTATTACGGACCAATTCGTTATCTTTTTCATGTCGGAAATTATTTTAGTTCTCAATATTCTATATTGATGAGTGTATATTTTTGGCAAAGATAGCGAATTTTGTCTATAAAATGTTTAAATATGCGCAAAATTTGATATGATTTAACAAATTTTACAAATCTATTGAGATCTTTCCGTTAATTTGTCGTCCGGTCAGGTAGTTGGGCACAGCCCATTGGGTGTTGTTCACGTCGGTTACCCAATAATAGCTGTTCACGTTGGATATGCCAAACAGATTAAAGCAGTCTATCCCCAGCCATAAGCCTTTGATGCCTTTGGTGTTTTTGATGGCACAATAACTCATGCCGATGTCGGCACGTTTATAGGCCGGGGCTCTGAATTGCTGTTGCTCCAGACCCTTGTGTGGGGCTCCGAAAGGCAGACCGTCGGCAAAAGCCAGCCGTAGGGTCATCTTCCAGCGCTCTGTGCCAGGGAAATAGTCGGTAAAGTGCAGATTAACAGCCCATCGCTGGTCCGTTGGTAACGGCGTCCATTGGTTGTTGTACTTTTGGCGTGTGCTCATGAGCGAGAAAGTGAGCCACGAGTCGGTTCCCGGCACGAACTCTCCATACAGTTTCAGGTCGATACCTGTAGCGTAGCCTTTCGTGAGATTCTCGCCATAGTAGGTTATCTTCATGTTGTGCACGTTGTAGGGAATCAGGTTTGACAACGCTTTGTAATAGGCTTCTGCCGTGAACTTGAATGGCCTGTTAAGCATCTTGAAACGATAGTCGGCGGCTGCTATGAAATGAATGGACTGCTGACTTTTGATCTTTCGGTTCAGGATAGCTGTTGTGGCGTTGTTGCTGGTGATGGTATCACGCATCTCCTTGTAGAATGGCGCTTGATAGTATAAGCCGGTAGAAAACCTGAGTGTCAGGTTGTTATCGAATGCCGGGATAATGGCCAGCGATGCCCTTGGCGAAACAGTTGTTTCTTGGTTGTACGACCAGTTGGCTATTCGTATACCATAGTTGAGCGTGAAGTAATTGTCGCCTTTCTGCCATTTATAGACATCCTGCAGATAGGCTTCTATGCGATGGCTTGTGATGTTGTTCCGAGCTTGCAAGGTGTATATCAGGTCTAACCTGTCAGCAGAGTGGGGGATGGAGTAGCCGCTGGAGTCGCGCATCTCGTATTCGCGTGCCTGCTCCTTGATATGCTCTGTCTTATAGCTGATGCCTGCCTCTATGTTGTGACGCTTGGTGTGATGTCTTCCTATCAACTTGAACTGTACCACATCCGCTGTCAGGTAATTACGGGCGTGCTCCATATATGTGCCTACGCCTAAACTTTCTTGTGTCTGGGTGTCGTTGAGCCAGTACTGGCCTGTGATATCATACGTTTCGCGCTCTTTGGTGTGATAGGCTGATGTAAGAAACTTTATGCTTGTTGCATCGGTTATGTTGCGCGTGATGGCTAAAGTTCCGAAAAGGGTGCTGAAGCGATCTTTTTCCTGGCCGTCAAAGTACACTTTGAATGACTTGACATTGGCTAAAGTGCCAAAGCTGGTCTCTCTGTCCTTGGGCTTGAAGTTGTAATGATTGTCTGATATGTTGCCAATGAAATCTATATTCCATCTTTTGTTTGGTGTGTATGCTATATATGTTTGATAATCAATGAAATTAGGTCTGTACTCTCCAGTGGTTTCTAATGTGTTTAGCAGGCTTCTGTTTGTCTTGTATCTGATGCCGTGGCTCATCGAAAACTTGCTGTTGCCGTAGCCAACAAATCCGCTCGCTCCTAATAGTGAGACCGTAGAGTTGGCCTCGAAGCCTTTGATGTGGCGGTAAGTGATATCCAGTACAGACGACATTCTGTCGCTATATTTTGCTTCAAATCCTCCGGTGGAAAAATCTATTCGCTCTACCATGCTGGGATTGATGACCGACAGGCCTTCCTGCTGTCCACTACTAATCAATAGTGGTCTGTATGTCTCAACTTGATTGATATAGACCGAGTTCTCATCAAACGAGCCGCCTCGTACGTTGTATTGTGCCGATAGTTCGTTATGGCTGGATACGCCTGCCTGCTGCTGTATCATCTCCTCGACGGCGTTACCGGTTACAGATGGGGCATTCTTAAGGTCCTTTGTGTCCAACTGTTGTGTTTGGGAGGTCTGTCGTCGTCTTTGTGTTACCGTAATCTCGCTGAGCGTCGCTGCAGGATGCATCACTATCTGCACGGTCATTCTTCCTTTAGGACGCCTGAATACACGTTTCCTGACGCCATAGCCAACCATCGTGAAGCGTACCTCCACAGAATCGGCTGTCTTCAGGCCTATGCTGAACTCGCCTTTCAGATTACTCATGGTGATCTTGCCCTGTGCCGCGCAGGATACTGTTACCAGCTCGAGCGCACGACCATCCTCGTCGATGATTTTGCCTTTCAGGGTAAAATCGTCTGCGACAGCGGTTAATGTGCTTAATAATAGCACGATCGTGATTATGATGCCTTTCTTGAAATGACCTCTCATACAGAGTATATAACGGATAAAATACCATTTTATTTGCTAAAAATCCTTTTTTTCTTTGATATCTCGATAAAATGGTCTATATTTGCAGAACTAATCCGTCAAAAATAATACGACTATGAAGAAATCCCTACTGACATCGTTGTTGCTGTTGTTGGCTGTGCTTACGGCAGTTGCAGCTCCTGTTGATGAGCAAAAGGCTCGTCAGATAGCAAGTGATTTCATGTTTGGCAGGCATGCCCTCACCCGTGGCGTGAATGGCAATTTGACTCGTGCGGCTACCGGGGTGGCTGATGGGGCTGATGCCGGTGTCTATCTGTTTAATGGCCAGAATGGCTATGTGGTGGTAAGCGCGAATGATGAACTACCGGCTGTTCTAGCTTACGGAAAGAACGCCCCTTATGATGCAGAGACGGCGCCTCCTGCCATGAAGGCTTTGTTGGAGGCTTATCATTATGCAGCTGTTAGTACCAACAGAACGCGTGCTGCTGTTGCTACACATGCGGCCGTGGCCCCGCTGATCGAAACCCAATGGAATCAGACAAAACCATATAATATGTATTGTCCGGATCAGTCGCCTACGGGTTGTGTCGCAACGGCCATGGCTCAGATGATGTATTATCATCGTTGGCCTTCCACTTTTGCCTGGGACAAGATGAAAGCCTCTTATTCTGCATCCGAGACAGGCGCCGCTGCACAGGCTGTGGCCAGACTGATGGCTGATGTTGGCGAAAAGGTTTATATGAGTTATGCAAGTGACGGCTCAAGTGCTTCGGATATAGATGCCTGTGAGGCATTACGGTATCAATATGGCTATGCGGAGACTACGGATAGGATCAAGCGTGAATGCTATACTGCTGCAGAGTGGGATGAAACCATCTATAACGAATTGAAAGAGAAACGTCCTGTGCTATATTCTGCTCAGTCGGCCTCGTCGGGGCAGAATATTGTTGGTCATGCTTTTGTGATTGATGGCTATGAGGCCAAAGATCAGGTGGGCTATTTCCATGTGAACTGGGGATGGGGCGGTCAAAGCGACGACTATTTTTTGATTTCTGTCCTTAATCCGCAATATCAGTACACAGGTGGAAATGCCGGCTCGAGTGGCTATTCTTTTCAGCAGTCGGCGGTGGTAGGTGTGCAGAAAGCGGCTGGAAGCCTGACGACGAAAGGGCGCCTTTTGAGTGGGCCATGCTATACTGCTCAGGAAGAGTATGAGCGCGCTTCTTCCAATGTGGATTTCGTCTTGAATAATTTCTCATATACATTCTTTAATCTGGTTAAGCCCAAGGTTGCTCGCGACTATGAGGTTGGCATCGGACTTTATCAAGGAAGGGATTTGAAGAAAATATTGATTTCTTATGATGCAAAAAACGCAGATAAAGAAAAGAAACCCTTAGCGTATGGTTCCGGTTGGGGTGTGAAAAGTACTCTGAGTTTTGGAAAAGATCTTGCTGATGGCATCTATCAGCTTCGTGTGATAAGTCGTTTGCCTGGTGATCCAGGGTGGGCATGGGCTGCTGGCTCTACCTGCAGATATGTTGAACTGGATATTAAAGGTAAAAAGATGAAGGCTGCCGCGCATGGCCGGTACGATGAAGAAAGTGTTTCTTCGTTTACGTTTACGGTTCACTCTGTGAACGTGGAAGGAAGCCGTAAGGTGGGTGAGCCGCTGAAGATCACCATCAATCTTACCAATCTGAATAATACCAATAACCCGCCGGTCTTCCTTTTTGGTAATGCCAGTTTAGAGAAGGGAAAGGATAACTTCCAGCTCCTGACAGGAGGTGGCACGAATCTGGCTCCAGGCGAGACGGGGGATGTTGTGCTTGAATATACCCCTCAACGTGCAGGCGATTTTACTTTCTGGTTAAGTGGCAGCTCTGTAGCACTTATCAAACTCGATGAAACCAAATCTCAGTTCTCAGAGACTATCACAGGATTATCCTTGAATTTTAGTCTGGACGTGAATGGTGCCAAGCCTCTTTCTTCGGGATGGAACGAAGCACGAGGAAATTCCCTTAAGGGCACGCTTCATCTCACGAATTATGGATCGGAGGATTATAACAACAAGATCTCTATCGAAGTTTATGGCGGTAGCGCTCTTGATAAGATAGCATACATCACAAAGAGTGATGAAGTTGTCAGCATCGCGGTGGGCGATAAAAAAGACGTGTCTTTTGATTTTCAGAAGACCACGCCTGGCAATTATTATTTGCTGCTTTTCTCTGCTTATGATGACAAGGGGGTGGTGCCTCTTAATTATGAGCTGTTTGAGAAAGATGGTAAGACCTATTTTTCTTATACCTACAACTATTTGTATCTGCTCCTGACAGATACCGCCATCCGGGATGTAGTTCGCGATGCCCCCGACGCGGATGTGTATGATCTGCATGGTGTGCGTATAGGCAAGGCCTCGGATCTGAAGAATCTGCCAAAAGGGTTGTATATTATTAATAAAAAGAAGGTTGTAAGGTAAAAGTGCGAACTTTTGCGAACTAAAAAGGCATTTGCAAACTATTGCGAATGCTTTTTTTTGGTGGAATAAAAAAAACTATATACCTTTGCGCTATGATTTATGAATTACTGATAGGAATCGTGCTTTATGCAGTACTCTTCGTTGTTACTGTGCAAAACAGTCGCCGCAAGGTGATTGCTCTTCAGGAGCGTCTTGATAAGGTACGCGCGTTACAAGAGCTGCAGCAGGCGCAGAGTCTACAGAATATTGAGCGCAACGAGGCTAAAATACACGAATTGGAGGTGCTCTTACAAAAGTTGGGCGATGAAAACTCGCTGCTCAGGCTCGAACTCGAAGAGAAGAAGGCTACGCTTGATTATAATAATAAGGTGGCGATCATCGAGAATGAGAAACGTCAGCAGGCAGAGACGGTCATCTTTTCTTCGGAAGTGTACCATCGTCTGCAGGAATGTTTGAACGAAGGCCGTAGTCTGGGACATCAGGATTGGACGGCTTTGGATGAGTTGGTGAACAGTATCTATACGGGTTTTACAGCAAAACTCTATAATCTCTATCGCATGTCTGAGCAGGATTATCATGTCAGTTTACTTATCAAGGTTCGCATCCAGCCAAAGGACATTGCGCAGCTCACAGCCCATTCCAAGGAAAGCGTGGCATCCACACGAAGTAGGCTGTACTCTAAAGTATTCGGGCAGAAAGGCTCGTCGAAGGACTGGGATGACTTTGTATTATCACTTTAAAAAATATAATAATATGATGATTGATTACGTAACACAACACTTGTGGCAGATGTGGGCGATATTGGCTGTTGTCTGTCTGATTTTGGAGTTGATGGCAGGCGATTTCTTTATCATCTGTTTCTCTGTTGGCGCTGTCTTTGCTGCCTTGACGGCAGCTGTTGGCGGTGGTGTGTATGTTCAGCTGATCGTCTTTGCCGTATTCTCGTTGATCAGCTTGTTCTGGTTACGTCCTTTTGCCAAACGTTATCTGCGTCAAGGGGAAGACACGCGGGTCAGCAATGCTGATGCGTTGTTAGGTCGACAGGGTAGAGTGGTAGAGACTGTTGAGGCTGATGGATTTGGACGCGTACAGATTGATGGCGACATCTGGAAAGCCGTTACAAATGAGAAGCAGGATATACCAGAGGGCTCTAACGTTTGTGTAGTTGGACGTGAGAGTACTATTATTACGGTTGAAACAATTCATTAACATTTAAAAAACTATAAGTATGGACATTGCAACTTGCATCCTGATAGCCATCGTGGTATGCGTGGTTATCTTTGCCAAAATGGCATTAGTGATTATTCCTCAGTCAGAAACCAAGATCGTTGAGCGTTTGGGACGTTATTATGCTACGCTCCAGCCTGGAATCAATCTGATTATTCCGTTTATCGATCGCGCCAAGTCGATCGTTGTACTGAATCATGGACGCTACATGTATTCCACAACCATCGATTTGCGTGAGCAGGTGTACGATTTCCCCAAACAAAACGTGATTACTAAGGATAATGTACAGACGGAGATCAATGCCCTGTTGTATTTCCAGATCGTTGATCCTTTCAAGGCAACCTATGAGATTAATAATCTGCCTAACGCTATTGAGAAACTTACACAGACTACTCTGCGTAACATCATTGGTGAATTGGAACTCGATGAGACCCTGACCTCGCGTGACACCATCAACAAAAAGTTGAGTGCTGTGCTCGATGATGCAACCGACAAATGGGGTGTTAAGGTGAACCGTGTAGAGCTGCAGGACATTACACCTCCCGATTCTGTGCTTACTGCTATGGAGAAACAGATGCAGGCAGAGCGTAACAAACGTGCGCAGATCCTGACTTCGGAGGGCCAGAAAGCCGCTGAGATCTTGGCGTCAGAGGGTGAGAAAACGGCCATCGTCAATAAGGCTGAGGCTGCCAAGCAGCAGGCTATCCTCCAGGCAGAAGGTGAGGCGCAGGCGCGCATCCGTAAGGCTGAGGCTGAAGCAAAAGCCATAGAACTCATTACCCAGGCTGTGGGAAAGAGTACCAACCCTGCAAACTATCTGCTGGCACAGAAGTATATCCAGATGATGCAGGAGTTGGCTGAGGGCGATAAGACTAAAACCGTATATTTGCCGTATGAAGCAACAAACCTTCTTGGCTCAATTGGTGGCATAAAAGACTTATTTAAATCAGAATAATACTAAAATGTAAAAATTCGCAGCATTTTGCTGCGAATTTCATTTAAATTGTGTATCTTTGCACCCGAGTAAGATTAGATATTATGGTACACAATATTTTTAAGGGGCTGGGCATAGCGCTCATTACCCCATTCAAGGAAGATGGTTCGGTTGACTATGATGCGCTGATACGTCTTGTGGACTATCAACTAAACAACGGCGCCGACTTCTTTTGCATTCTTGCCACCACAGGCGAGACACCAACACTTACGCGTGAAGAGAAGCAGAAGATTAAGGATTTAGTTGTTGATTATGTGCAGGCGCGTGTTCCTATTCTGATAGGATGTGGTGGTAACAATACTGCTGCTGTTGTTGAAGAGCTTAAAACAGCTGACTTCAAAGGTATCGACGGTGTGCTTAGTGTTTGCCCCTATTATAACAAACCGTCGCAAGAGGGGCTCTATCAGCATTTCAAAGCTATTGCAGCGGCCACTCAGTTGCCTGTTGTGCTTTATAATGTGCCAGGCCGTACTGGTGTGAACCTTCAGGCTGCCACTACCGTTCGGTTGGCTCGCGACTGCCAGAACATTGTGGCTATCAAGGAGGCCAGTGGTAATCTGGAACAAGTAGATGAGATTATCAAGAATAAACCTGCAGATTTCGATGTTATCTCGGGTGATGATTCACTGACCTTCCCAATGGTTAGCTGTGGTGCCGTAGGTGTTATCTCTGTTATCGGTAACGCACTTCCTAAGGAGTTCTCAAGAATGATTCGCTTGCAGATGCGTGGCGAATACGATCCGGCCCGCACCATTCACCATCGTTTCACAGATCTGTTCTCTTTGTTGTTTGTGGATGGTAACCCTGCTGGTGTCAAGGCGATGCTCTCTGAAATGGGCTTCATCCAAAATGTATTACGCCTGCCATTAGTGCCTATGCGTATCAATAATATGCAACGCATGTCGGAGATACTGAAGGAACTGAAAATATGATAGAGAGTAAGGTTATACACGAGATTACCCAATTGACGGGAAAAGATGTGCTCTATATTGCTGAGAGGCATAAGAAAGAGTTTACCTATCCCATCCACAATCATAAGGTTTTTGAACTTAACTTCGTAGAGCATGCCCCGGGCGTTCGTCGCATTGTGGGCGACTCTAATGAAGTGATTGGCGATTACGATCTTGTGCTCATAACCAGTCCCGATCTTGAGCATGTGTGGGAACAGGGAACCTGTAACAGCGAAGATATTCATGAGGTGACTATTCATTTCGAGTTTGACTTCTCAGAGGATAGTATCTTCTCCCGTAATCCATTTGCATCAGTACGTAAGATGATGGAGGAGGCACGTAAGGGCCTTAGTTTCCCCATGGATGCTATCATGCGCGTTTATCCGCAACTCAACTCTCTATGTAGTGTAAAGGATGGCTTTTATGCCTTTATGCAGTTCCTGACAATCCTCTATGAACTCTCAAAATGTGATGGGGCTCATACGCTGGCCTCCAGCAGTTTTGCCAAAGTAGAGGTGTCGAGTGATAGTCGACGCGTGCAGAAGGTGAAGAATTATATTGAGCAGAACTATAAAAAAGAAATCCGACTTAATACGCTGGCTGACCTGGCTGGTATGAGCCCATCGGCTTTTAGCCGTTTCTTTAAGCTTCATACCGGACGGAACCTGAGTGAGTATATTATCGACCAGCGGTTGGGCTATGCCAGTCGTATGCTTGTCGACAGTACCAATTCTGTGGCTGAAATCAGTTACGCTTGCGGATTCAATAATCTCAGTAACTTTAATCGTATTTTCAAGAAACGTAAGGGGTGCAGTCCTTCGGAATTCCGTGAAAACTATCATAAAACGCGGATTATCGTGTAGAAATGAACTTTTTTTGGAAAAAAGCCTGTAAAAGTTTGGTGGTTTCAAAAATAATCCGTACCTTTGCACCCGCAAATCAGAAATGATGGAATTTCGGTTCCGTAGCTCAACTGAATAGAGCATCTGACTACGGATCAGAAGGTTGTGGGTTTGAATCCCGCCGGAATCACAAAAACAGAGGTTTTTGGTGGCCGATTTTCCTGAAAATATTGATTGCTACGGTTCCGTAGCTCAACTGAATAGAGCATCTGACTACGGATCAGAAGGTTGTGGGTTTGAATCCCGCCGGAATCACAAAAGCAAGGAATAGCGAGCAAAGTTTTACTTTAGCTCGTTATTTTTTTGCTTTTTGTAACCATTAGCCCGTGGCAGGGCTAAGGGTTCGACAAAGTCAATTCGCCGGAATCACAAAGAGAGGTATTTTAATACCTCTCTTATTTTGTTTTAGTATATTTATAACTAAACAAAAAATAGTCTTAACTATATCAATGATGTAAGCTACAATAATGACTATAGTTCAGTTTCGTATGATGACTACAGCGGCTATTCTGATGACGTTGCTGCGTATGATGATTTTATGGCATCAATGGATGATGATTATTAGATTGGTGTGATTAATCCCAAGTCCAGTGTTGGCGGAGTTCGCTGGTGATGGTGTCCCAGTCGTACTAAGTCGGTCCATGGAATGCGCTCGTTCTTAGGGAAAGCTGACTCGTAGAGCTGCTTGACCTGTATGTTATCCGCTTGTGCAGCAGTCATCTTCTTTTCTATCATTATCTATTCATTTTAATTTGATGATGTCGGACCAGCGTGTGGTGGGGTTCGGACTTTTGAAATCGTGCTTGATGGCGTTGGCGAAGACGTTGGCTTTTCCTTTGCCGTCTTTCCTTGTGTATTGCTGGGCACCGATGACGATTGTCTCGGAGCCATTAAGGCGATTGATGCGGTCGATGACCTCGTCGAGGCGACGCATCTTCTCAATCTGTTCTGCGTTGATGTCGAACAGGTCTTGCTGGATGGGACTGTCGGGACCGATACCCATGACAATCACACCGGCTTTCTTGTATTGATAGCCTTGACGGTAGATTTTTTGCAGCACGTCGCAAGCGGCACCTACGATGGGGATGGTGCTGCTGGTGGGTGTGATGAGCCGTGTCTCCAGGAAGTTCCAGTACTGGGCGAGGTCTTCACGGAAGGCATTCGTATTCACGAAGACACCTACTGTTGAAGCCACAGTGTTCTGCAGACGCAACTTCTCCGCGCAGCGGGCGGCATAGTTCGAGACGTGGGTGCGCAGAGAATCGAAATCGGATATCATTCCATTGAACGAGCGACTGGTGCAGATGGATTTCTTTTTGGCCAGTTCCTCGTTGGGCACAGTATCTTCACCGTTGAGCTCCTGCCAGGTGCGCACGATGTTGATGTTGTTGAAGGTGAGCTGCACCCAGTCCTTATGATGGCAGGCAAAGTCGTAGGCAGTCTTGCATCCAAGTGCCTGCAGCTTTGCCGCATAACGACGACCGATGCCCCAGACGTCTTCGATGGGAATCAGTTTCAGCGCTTTGATACGCTTCTCGTCTGTGTCTATCATGCAGCAATGATGATAGCCCTCGTATTTCTTGGCGAATTTCGAGGCTATCTTAGCCAACGTCTTATTCGGCGCCAGACCGATGCTGATGGGCATGCCCACCTCGCGTTTCACCCGCTTATGCAGATACTCGCCCCACGTCTGCAATTGGTCGAGCTCAATGCCGTCGAGGTACATGAAGCACTCGTCGATGGAGTAACGGAAATAAGCGGGTGTCTCTTTACGGATGATGCTGATGACACGGGCTGTTAGTTCTCCGTACAACTCATAGTTAGACGAGAAAACGGCTATCTTGTTATTTGGGAATAGCTGCTCCAGTTGAAAGTACGGTGTGCCTTCCTTCACGCCCATGGCCTTGGCCTCGTTTGATCGTGCCACGACGCAACCATCGTTGTTCGAGAGAACCACGACAGGAACGCCCTTCAGGTCGGGCCTAAAGACACGCTCGCATGAGACGTAACAATTATCGAGGTCGGCTATTCCGTACATAGTGATGTAAGATGTTAGAACTTCTCGAAGGTGCGGATGAGGTGGATAACGGTGCCCCAGACCTCGAAGTTATCACCGGCTTCTACCTTGAAGACGGGATAGTCGGGGTTGGCAGGTCGGAGTTCGATGTAGCCATCAGACTTGTGGGTAAGGTCGAGATACTTCATGGTAAACTCGCCGTTCCAGAAGGCTACGACGATAGAGCCGTTGTGCGGCTCTACAGCCTTGTCAATGATGACACGGTCGCCATCATAGATGCCAGCGGCCTTCATTGAGTCGCCCTCCACATCCCCATAGAATGATGCTTCAGGGTGACGGATATAGTCGCGGTTGAAGTCCAACGTCTCGTGGATGTAGTCCTCTGCAGGCGACGGAAATCCCGCCTTGATGCCTGCATGCTCCAGTTCCAATTTGGTATCGAATACACCTCTTTTTATCTTAATGTTGCCCATTTTTGCTAATATTTCCCAAATAACGTTGCAAAGATACTGAATTTGCCGCATTTTGTGTTATTTTTGCAAACAGATTTAAGTGAAATTAGGTAATATGCTACCCGTTGATACAACCAATATGTGCTCGCACTTGCAGCGGAAACTGTTGTTTTAGGGGTATATTTTTCACTAATTAAAGAACAACGTATCTCATTTTTTTGTATATTTGCACCGTTGTTTAGTTTAAGTATTATGATGAAGAAGTCTATTATCCTTTTAGTATTAGCCTTTATTACGCTTTCAATGAGCGCACAGAGTGACTTTGATATTGCTCAGTCATTCATGAACAAGAAAGGTATTAAACTCGTTCCTAACGAGCGTTCTCTAACAAGAGGTACAGACGTACTATACAGCATTTTTATTGGTGCTGAGGACAAAGGATTCTGTATTGTAGTGAATGGCAAGGTGGTTGGGTATGACACAATATACAGAATAAGAAAAAGCAAGTAGTTAAATAATTCGTACTTCAGAAAACTAATTAAATATTCTGAGAATGTTTGTGCTATGATAAGATAATAAGCTTATGAAGAGATTCTATTTTTCAATTATGATGTTGTCAGTGATTGTTGCAGCATTGAATTTTTCATCATGCAGCAAAAGTGATGATGGTGAAAATGGTGGTAATGGTGGTGGTGAGAAAAGTCTAGTAGTTGATAAAGTTGCATATTACGCAGACGCAAGCCTTACTGAGAATACCAGTAGGGGATTGCACCTTTCCATTAGTTGTATGGAGAATCCAAATTCTATACCAGTCAAGGAATTGGATTTTTACATCATAGGAATTAAAAAGGTTACTGATTTAGGGGAAGGAGATACTTTCTACGGTGACGACCTAGCCAAAATCAACATTGAGAATTTTGGGACAATTGGGCTTTATGAGAAGCAATATGAGATTACTAGTGGAAGTATTTCAATTCAATCAATAGATAGATATAAGGTTAAGGTGAGGTTTAACGATTTGATGTTTTCTTTGGAAAGTTCCACTAATATTTATGGTGAAGATTATGACCCTCAGAATCCAACAACACACAAAGTAAGTGGAACTGCATCATTCCATAACAGCTTTTTTGAGGGAGGTGATTGGTCTCCTTTCTACTAAACCAGATTACTTATTCGTAAAATTAAAATGAGGACGGTTGCAGCCGTCCTCATGCTATTAAAAGGAGATAAGGATGTCGCAGTTTTCTAGGGAATCATTTGTGTCAAATGTCCGTCTTCTTATTCTCCCATGCCTTACGGTAATGGGCATCCTCTCTTATATCAGTGTAGTTTTACCTATATTCTGGAAGGCCCTTATAAGGGCAAGGCATACATTTCTTCAAGAGGTACTACCTTCTATTTTATGTATATACCTGAAAGTAGAGAAATGTATGTTTACGGACATGGGTACGGTGATGACTTAGATTTTGTATTTAGTAAGCAATAATTATTCATTTCTGAATCAATTTGAATAATTAATGATTATATCGACGATAATTGTCATCTAATGCTTGGGCGACGACGCCGACGAATGACTGGCCGATGTTATCAGCCAGGAAGTCACGGAGGTTGAGGACTGAGGAATAATACTTCCGAGAGAACCACTTTTTAGCGACACGACGCTTTTCACGACCGATATCCCCGTGGTTTCCACGGGGAATTTCTTTTCCTGTGCCGAAGTCTTGCCTTTGTCAACCAGAACGACTTTGATACGGTTTATATTTTTCTTCATTATGTACTTTTTGAGTGCAAAGGTACAGAAAAAAGAGAAAAAATGTAGAAATGCTGATGCGATAATCAGGGTATATGGATCTTTTTTTGTATATTTGCCGGCAAATAACGAAATTCAAAAACGAGAGACTATGATTAAGATGTATGTGATGGAGACCTGCCCAGACTGCGAGTATGTTGAGAAGCAGGTGGAGGGAAATCCAAACTTTGAGGTGATTGACATTGGTAAGCATGTCAGGAACCTGAAGCAGTTTATCAAGCTTCGTGATACGCATCCTGCGTTTGACGAAGCGAAGGCGGTAGATGACCTGGGTATTCCCTGTTATGTGCTGGAGGATGGCACGGTGACGCTCTACTCTAAGGACGTTGGCCTGGAGCCACGACCTCAGGACGAGGGTGCTGCTTGCAGCATCGATGGAAGAGGATGTTAACTTGTAGCCTAAAAATAGGCAGCCGGATTTTATTGGGCTGCCTATTTTGCAATTGTAGATGAAATTATTCATACCATAGTTCTCCACCGAGAAGCGAGGTGTTTTTACCGGTGTCTTCTCGGTCGTCTCGCGTATAATCTTTATACTGCGGGTAAAGATTAGAGTTGTTAGTAACCATAAAAGTAGCAATTAAAACAATCCATATATAATTTATCGGTGCAAAGATACGGCGAAAATCAGAATCTCACAATCCCTATTTCATGGTATTTTGCAAAAAAATGGATAATAATTTGGTGGATTCATGGAAAATATCTACATTTGCGACCTGAAAACATAATTCTATCACAAAAAGAATTAATTGAAGCAAAAAATGAAGAGAATGACAATGGATTCAAACAACTGCCGAGCGGTTCATTGGCGAAGTTAAAAAACTTGGTCTTTGAATCGGCGATGGTGATTTGTGCCTTGTCGACAAAAGTGTTCTTTGACATTTTGCTACAATTGTTTTGATGATGTGATAGAGTTACCCCACAAAGGATGACTTTATATATACTTAGGTGAGTACTCAATAGTGCTTACCTATAAACTCTTGCGCCCCAAACCTTTGGGGCTTATACCTTATTTCTTATTTATAGATTTTGAACCATTATTATTGTTATGAACCATAATTTGAATAGGCTTATCAACGATTTTAGAAATCAGACTTATCTTACTATCTGGAAGCACATGAACGCTATGGCGGTAAACTATGCCGTCTACTCTAATCGAATAAAGGGCTTTGCCCCGTACTTATATAATTGTGACATTTATATTTATGCCGACTCAAGAAACTTGGTGGTTGTATGCGTAGACTGCAGCAAACACAGACAAAAGCAGTGTTATGACGAGTCCCAGAACATCGACATGATGATATACAAACCAGGATGCGAACCTCGCGAAAGCACTGTGTGGAAGCTGAAGGAGACGATGGAAATCATAAAGAGTCGACTCAGGAAATCCCAAGCCAGTCTGAAGGTTTACAGCATTTTGCTGACAGAGGATACTATCAACAATGCCTTCGAACTGGAGGATGATTGGGAAAAGAACTGCATCAAGGTGATTGATAACTGCAGTCATCTAAAACTACGCAAGGCTGGCGTGAACTCTGATGACAATCTGGCGGGCAAGGTGTATTTCGACATCGTGACTGACGAGAGTATTGATACCAAGCCAGAGCCAAAGGATGAAACTGAAGCCGAGGAGTACGACGAGTTCGAAAAGATGCTTTACGACTTAGTGAATGATCACTTCGACGATGATACGGAGGACATAATTGGATCGACAATAAAAGACTACGCTGCTGAGGATACAGCAGAACCTCCAGCAGAAGAGCCTGAACCGCAGGAGCCAGAGACTCCAACAACTAAGAGTGAGACGATAGACCAGAATCTGGGTTTGAGTGTTGACATCGAGGTACTTGAGCCCATCAACAACCCTCGCGAGGAACTCGACAAACTGATAGGCTGTGGAGATATCAAGCGACGTATGGATGAACTTGTGGCTCTGACCACATACAACAAAACCATGCAAGAGCTGTTTCCTAATAGCAAACAGCACGAAGTATCGCTACACAGCGTATTCCTGGGTCGACCAGGTACAGGCAAGACTACCGTCTGCAAAATTTTTGGATCGCTTCTGCATCAGGCAGGTGCATTGTCCAAGGGTCATGTGGTGCTATGCGACCGTGGTACGTTTATCGGAACCCTGTGGGGCGATGAAGAGCGCTCTGTTCGTCAGGTACTGGAAAAAGCAAAGGGCGGTGTGCTGATGATAGATGAGGCGTATCTACTGAACAGCAAGAATGACAATGACCCAGGAAAGCTCGTGCTGCAACTATTGATGAACATACTGGCAGATGAGAGCCAGCGTGACATCGCTGTGGTACTATGCGGATATAAGGATCAGATGGAGAAACTGCTGGAGATGAATCCTGGACTACAGTCACGATTTCCCAATAAGTTCGAGTTTCAGGACTTCAGCGTGGATGAATTACTTGAGATAACCCAAACACGCATTAGAGACTACGACTATAGCTTTACCAATCAGGCTTGGGAGAAGTATCGCGGCATACTCTGTCAGGCATATCAGGTCCGGGACCCGCAGACATGGGGCAATGCCCGATTCGTGGCTAATCAGTTGGAGCGCATCTACATGCAGCATGCGACAAGATGTGTGATGCAGAAACCTGAGGATAAACAAGAATGGCGTCAACTGACGGCAGAGGATATCGTTCCTATAGAGGTTGCACGTCCCAAAACTAAGATTGGGTTTTAATGTTGATTTCGTCATCGGGGCAATCAACCATTCCCAGACGGAAAACACCGTCCATTGTGATGATGAATTTGGGTAGTAGCATACTTTTAATCTGTTACCACTTCATTGAAATGCTCCTTGCCCCAAGCTATCAGAGCCGTAAGTGCTGGCATCAGCGATTTGCCTGTCTCTGTCAGGGAATACTCCACTCGGGGTGGAACCTCCGGATAGACCTTACGATGAACGAGATGGCTCTGCTCCAGATTCTTCAGCGTCTGCGAAAGCATCTTCTGAGAGCAGTCCGACATCAGACGACGGATCTCGTTAAAGCGCAATACACCAGTCTCGCTGGTGTGAAGCATGTAGAGCACCAGCATGGACCACTTGTCGCCGAAACGACTCACTACTTGCCTGATAGGACAGGCTAAATACTCAGCTTTGATATCTGCCATAATTCATGATTTTGATGCAAAAGTAGCCAATAGTTACTGAATTACCAAATTATACTTAGTTAATCTAAGTTAACGCTACATTCACGGGAGTCCGATAACATCCTAATTCCTACTTTTTGGTAACTATGGTACCAAAAAGTGCCTTCTTGCGGGATTGAAAAACTTGCCGTACCTTTGCGCCCAGTTTAGAACTGGTCGCGATGATGCTCACGCTCGGCAGAGCTCAAACGAGTTTGGCTCTGCTCTCGCTTGATCGCATCATTGTCAGCGTCAAAACGAACAAATAACA
>JAEEGF011632413.1_pt1 | contig 20636 bp, 19 predicted proteins | sample 9134171 | NCBI WGS metagenome assembly JAEEGF01 (sample SAMN16246542, study PRJNA631951) | gut metagenome | biome: gut microbiome; feature: rumen; material: AP-attached | host: Bos | place: Iran: Karaj | collected 2018-10
TGAGGCATGGCTTAGTTGGTGGCTAAAATCCAACTTTCAGGTTAAATATCTTTAGAGGATAAAATAAAAAATATTTCTATAAACTATATGTTATTATAGGTCATTAAACAAAAATATTGCTGATCTTCTGTATTATGCAGGCGGTGGTATTCCTTCATATGATTTCGCAAAGAATGTGCATAATGAAGTATGTCGTCTTAACCAAACCGAAGCAGAGAGGAATAAAATTATGACTCTCCAAGAAGAAGTAGATAGCATGCTTGAAAATAACACGCAGAAGGTATCTACTCAGAAATATATCTCTTTTGCTAAATCCATACTCAATTCTAGCATGAGCATTGGCAAAGCTGTGGAGATATTGGCGAACTCTGGTTCATCGCCTGATGAGATTGCCGTAGCCCTGCAGGCTGCCGGCGTCCAGATGGATGCGGGCCAGCGCTTTGCGCGAGGCAGGCAAGATTTCCTAGCGCAATGAAGCCTGACGCCACCTCGGCATAGTTTCCTGAGCGGCACGGTGCAGATCGCAGGAAGCTGGCGAAGCCGCAGAGGAATAGCCGGCGTTCTGCTGTCATGTTCACGCGAGGTTCTCCTCTGCAGGTGGCTGCTTAGCGAACCGTCTAGGCGCCCCCTTCGCAGGATCCTCCTCAGCCGTCTTGTCCCTGAGCGCATTCAGCGCTTCCTCGAAGGCCGGCAGGTTCGTCTTGAGCTCTGGCAGTTCCGGAAGAAACAATCCGGATACTCGCCGGCTTCAACGACGGCCTCGGCCAGCGCATGTCCCCCTCAATCCCTCCTGCCAACCGCAAGCCCCCCTTGGCAGAACGCCAAGGGGGGCCTGAAAAGCGCTCCGGCCTGCGGCCGTCATTCGAAGCTTTGTTAGATCGCGAAGGGCATGGCGCCGAAGGTTGCCTCGTAGCGCTGCACGAAGTCGGCAGGCGAGAAGCTGTGCTCTTGCGTGCCCATGCACTCGATGGCAAAGCTGGCGGACACGGCGCCGAGCTTGGCCGCCTCGGGGACGTCCAGTCCCCGCGTCAGGCCAAACAGGAGCCCTGCCCTGTGCGCGTCGCCGGCACCTGTGGGATCCGCGACCACGCGGCAGGGTGCCGTGGCAATGTGCAGGTCTTCGCCATGGCGGCCGCGGACTCTTGCGCCCTCGGCGCCGAGGGTGGTGACAAGCCACTGGGTGTGCTGGAGCAGATCCGCTTCGGCGAGGCCCAGGGTCTTGCAGGTCATCCCGAGCTCGTAGTCGTTGCAGACGTAGGCCAGGGATCCCTCGAGGTCGCTGAGCAGCTGCTCGGCTGTAAAGACGGGAAGCTGCTGGCCGGGATCGAAGATGAAGCGCACGCCCCGCTCCCGGTAGAGGGCGGGCAGGCGGTGCATGTCGTCCATGTTGCCTGGGGAGACGATGGCCAGATCCCCCCTGGCGAGGTTCGGAAAGCCGTAGGCGGAGGGGAAGGCCATGGCGCCGGGATAGAAGCCGGTGATCTGGTTGCCCTTGAGGTCGGTGGTGATGTAGCAGAGCGCGGTGAACACGTCGTCCATGACGCGCACGCCGTCCACCCGCACGCCGGCCTGGTCCAGATGCGTTCTGTAGCTGGCGAAGTCGCTGCCTGCGCAGGAGACGAGCAAGGGCTCAGCTCCGAGCAGGGCCAGGGTATAGGCGATGTTGCCCGCGCAGCCGCCCCGGCGCTCGGCCATGCTGTTGACCATGAAGCTGATGTTGAGCATGTGGAGCTTGTCCATGAGCACATGGTCCTGGAAGTTGCCGTTGAAGGCCATGATGCGGTCGAAGGCGAGGGAGCCTGATACGTAGACTGGCATGTGGCGTACCTTCTTTCAGGTGCTGGAAAGCTGGTTTGGTTGGGGTTAGTGCTTCTGCACGGCTGTGACGAGGTCGCTGGCCGCGTCGGTGCGCTCCCAGGTGAACTCGGGCAGCTCCCGGCCGAAGTGGCCGTAGCATGAGGTCTTGCTGTAGATGGGGCGCTTGAGGTCGAGGCGCTTGGTGATGAAGTAGGGACGGAGGTTGAAGACCTCCTTGACGGCGGCCGTAAGGGCCTCGTCGCTGTACTCGCCGGTGTTCTGGCTGGTCACAAGCACGCTCACGGGATCGGCGACGCCGATGGAGTAGGCGATCTGGACTTCGCAGACCTTGGCCAGGCCAGCGGCCACGACGTTCTTGGCGATGTAGCGGCCCATGTAGGCGCCGGAGCGGTCGACCTTAGAGGGGTCCTTGCCGGAGAAGGCGCCGCCGCCGTGGTGGCCGGAGCCGCCGTAGGTGTCCTGGATGATCTTGCGGCCCGTAAGGCCGCAGTCGCCCATGGGACCGCCGACCACGAAGCGGCCGGTGGTGTTGATGAAGATCTCGCAGTCCTTCTCGTCGAAGAAGCCGGAGGGCTCGAGCACGGGACGGATGACCTCCCTCTTCACGGCCTCGATGATGTCGGCCTGGGAGGCGTGGGCCTCGTGTTGGGTGGAGACCACTACGTTGTTGATGCGCACCGGCACGCCGTCGTGGTACTGGAAGGAGACCTGGGTCTTGCCGTCGGGACGGAAGAAGTCGACGATGCCCTCCTTGCGCACCTTGGTCAGGCGCTGGGAGAGCTGGTGGGCCCAGTAGATGGGGGCGGGCATGAGGGTGGCGGTCTCGCTGCAGGCATAGCCGAACATCATGCCCTGGTCGCCGGCGCCCTGGTCCTCGGGGGCTTCGCGGTTGACGCCCTGGGCGATGTCGGGGGACTGGTGGTCGATGGTGGAGATGACCGAGCAGGTCTGCCAGTCGAAGCCCATTTCGGAGCTGGAGTAGCCTATCTCCTTGATGGTGCTGCGCACGATGGCAGGCAGGTCGGCATAGCCCGTGGTGGTGATCTCGCCGGCAATGAGCGCCAGGCCCGTGGTCACGAGCGTCTCGCAGGCCACGTGGGACTCGGGATCCTGGGCAATGAGCGCGTCGAGGACGGCGTCGGAAATCTGGTCTGCCACCTTGTCCGGGTGGCCTTCGGTGACGGATTCGGAAGTGAAGTAGTAGGTGCCTTTCGTCTGCATGGGGGATACTCCTGTGCGCCTCAGGCGCTGGCGGGTTATGAATAACTATATCAAGCTATATTGATTTAGTCCCAGCCCTTGTACGCTGTTCGCCAAATTTTGTAAAGTACGGAATTTGCGAAAAAACATGCGAGCGCCTGATCAGGCTACTCCCTCGGTTGTTGCGGATGGCCCCCAGAAGAAGCCCCGAAGGCCAGCTGGAAGGGCTCTGGAGGGCGCAAATTCTCCTGATCTGTATTACTGTATCAAGCTATTGTGATATTGTCCTCGCCCTGCCCTGGCACCCGGGACAGTCCCTGGCCAGTCCTGGCCGCTGCCGGCAGCAAGGCAAAGCGAGACAATGGTCACAGACATGAGGACGGAAAAGGCCCATAGCCCTTGCCTGCACCGGCAGCTCTCCGCCTGCCCTTGCCTGCCGGCACAACGCCCCAGCAAAGGGCAAAGGAGTCAGCCGTGAACAGCCTGCTTGCCGAAAGGCTCTATCTGAAGCACCAGCCAGCCGCCATCCTCTTCAGCGATGAGAAGCCGCGAAGCGCCAGGGAGTTCGCTGCTAGCCGCTGGGGCTGCGCGGCAGCCATGCTTTCTGCTGCGACCCGCGGGGCCGCGGCGGCCTTCAGCCTGGCCACCTGCACCTGCCACGGCGCGCGCAACGGGCTGTGTCTGAGCGCGGAGCGCTCCGCCGGCGTGGACTACTTCATGACCTGTGGCCATGCCCGCAGCGAGGGGCAGGTCATGCCCGGCAAGGAGCCGCAGGGCTACAAGAAGGACGAGGCGACGGCGCGGGCCACGCGCCTGAAGCTGCCGCTCAAGGCCATTGGCCAGAAGTACGTGGTCTTCAGGCCCCTTGCCGGCGTGCGGCCCGAGGATGCACCCCGGGTGGTGGTCATGTACGCCAACCCCGACCAGCTGGCTGCCCTCGTGAGCATGGCCAACTTCGCCCACCCCGGCTACGACAACGTCATGGCGCCCTCGGGCTCGGCCTGCATGACCTTCTGCCTGCTCGCAGAGCACGAAAACGCCATGGAGCGCCCCCGGGCCGTGATCAGCATGACCGACGTCTTTGCGCGCAAGTTCATCGAGCCCGGACTCCTGGCCTTTGCCATGCCCTGGCGCCTCTTTCTGGAAATGGAGGCCTCGGTGCCGGGTAGCTTCCTCGAGCGCCGGGCCTGGCTAAGTCTTGCCGAGCGCGTGAAGGGCGCCAGCGCGTCCTAGCAGGGAGGCTCTCTGCGGGCGCAGGGGGGCGCAGAAGGAAAGGCGCAGGCCGTCGCTGGCCGGCTGCGCTTCCGGCGAAGGCGCCTAGTCGAAGATGTAGTGGAAGAAGCGCTTGTAGACCTTGAGGCGGAACTCGGCCTGCCGAAGCAGAAGGGAGTGTCCCTCGCCAGCCCGGCGGAAGCGCGTGTCGAGCAGAAGGCAGTGGTGGGGGGAGACGCCGAGCAGGAGCTGGACGTTGGGCTTGACGCCGCGCAGGAAGCTTGGCGTGACGACCCATTGCGGGGCGGTGTCGATGTCCATGTCCTCGCGGCTACCGATGAAGCAGAAGGAGGCGTCCTCGAGGGCCTCGGCCTTGGTTGTGGCGAAGACGGCGCCCGAGGCGGCCTGCTCCTGGGCCAGGTCCTTCACCATCTCGAGGCGGGGGCTTGCCGGCGCAAAGACATGGAGGGGAAAGCCGAAGAAGCCGGAGGCCGTGATGAGCGAGCAGAGCTCGCCACTAGGCCCGCCCAGCCAGCAGACCTTGAAGCCACCCAGCTCGCCCCGGACATGTTGCATCATGCAGGCCACGTCGGCCAGGGCGCGGGCCGGATGGGAGTCTGGCCCGCCGCAGTTGACGACCGGAAAGCTCACCTCCTCCTCGGGTTTCATGGCAGAGACGTCGAGACCGTTTACCAGCATGGCGTCCATGTAGTAGCTCACGGCGCCGAGCAGCTTGAGGGTGAACTTGCCGGCTTGTCGCCGCCACTCCTCTCTCGGCGGGAAGTGGACCACCTGCCCGCTCATCTGTCGGACGGCGGCCGTGCAGCACAGGAGTTCGGCAATGTCGGGCTCGGCGAAGAGCTGGACTATGGTCTTTTCGGTGAGGTAGTCGTCGACGGACTTGGCTTCCGCCATGCCCTTGGCCTGCTCGACAATGAGGCGGGCGTCCTGCTGCCCCATGCGTTCCAGAGTGGTGATCGAACGCATCATGCCGCTCCTTGGAGAGGGTTCACGCGTGCCGGAAAGGCGGCCGGCATGGGCCGCGCCGTCCTTGCTGTGCTATCTGCCATCGGGGCTGAAGTCAAGAAAGGCGCAGGCGTCCAGGTGCCCGGGACGTAGCCGGCTAGCTGTGGCTGCGCACGCGATCCACGGCCTCGTGCCACCCGGCGAGCAGCCCTTCCCGCTGGGCCAGGGGCATGGCCGGCAGGAAGGCCGTGCCCTGCGCCGACGCCTTCTTGAGATCGGCCAGGTTCCAGACGCCGCAGGCAAGGCCGGCAAGAGAGGCCGCGCCGAGGGCCGTCGTTTCAAGCACGCTGGCGCGCCGAAGCGCCAGGCCTGCAACGTCGGCCTGGAACTGCATGAGAAAGCCGTTGGCGCACGCGCCGCCGTCCACGCTGAGGCTCTCCAGGCGCATGCCAGCGTCCTGCTCCATGGCGTGGACGAGATCCGTGCACTGGTAGGCTATGGCCTCCAGCGCGGCCCTGGCCACGTGGGCCCTGGTGGCGCCGCGCGTGAGCCCGAACAGGCCGCCCCGGGCGTCCATGTCCCACCAGGGGGCGCCAAGGCCGGCAAAGGCCGGCACCAGGTAGACGCCGGCAGCGTCGGGAACGCTCCGGGCAAGGCCTTCGGTCTCCGACGCCTTGGCGATGATCCCGAGGCCGTCGCGCAGCCACTGGACCACGGCGCCGCCGATGAAGACGCTGCCTTCCAGGGCATAGGCCGGTCCGTCCCCCAGCGTGGCCGCCATGGTGGAAAGCAGGCCGTGGGCGCTGGTCCGGCGGACGGACCCCGTGTGCATAAGCAGAAAGCAGCCTGTGCCGTAGGTGTTCTTGGCTTGGCCGGCCCCGGTGCAGCCCTGGCCGAAGAGCGAGGCCTGCTGGTCGCCGGCAACGCCCAGGACGGGAATCTCGCGGCCAAGGAGGCGGCAAGCGCCGAAAAAGCCGGCGCTGGGGCGCACTTCGGGTAGCATGGACAGGGGCACGCCGAAGGTCCTGCAGAGATCGGCATCCCAGCACAGGCGCCCGGTGTCGTAGAGCATGGTGCGGCTGGCGTTGGTGTGGTCGGTGGCGTGGACCGCGCCCTGGGTGAGCTTCCAGACAAGCCAGGCGTCGACAGTGCCGAAGCGCAGCTCTCCTGCTTCCGCCCGTGCGCGGGCGCCAGGCACGCTGTCGAGCAGCCACTGTATCTTGCTCGCCGAAAAGTAGGCGTCGACGACGAGGCCCGTGCGTTCGCGCACCATGGCGGCAAAGGCCTGGTCGGCCTTGAGCGCGGCGCAGCGCTCCGCCGTGCGTCGGCACTGCCAGACGATGGCGTTTGCGATGGGCTCCCCGGTCCGCCTGTCCCACACGACCGTGGTCTCGCGCTGGTTAGCGATGCCGATGGTGGCAATGTCCTCAGGTCCGGCGTCGGCCCTGTCCATGGCCTCCAGCATGACCTCCTGCTGGGTCTGCCAGATCTCCTCGGGATCGTGCTCCACCCAGCCCGGCTGGGGGAAGATCTGCCTGAATTCCTTCTGCGCCAGGCCGGCAACGCGCCGTTCGCGGTCGAAAACGACGCAGCGCGAGCTGGTCGTGCCCTGGTCCAGGGCCAAAACATACTTTCTCATGGTCGCTCCTTGCGGATCCTGCCGAAGCTGCGTCGAAGCTGCCGGCAGCCGCCTGCTGAGGGGCCGGGGCGCGGGAGAGGCGTCCGGCGTCGCTTCAGAGATAGCACGGGCAGGCGACAGTCTGCCATGCCCGCAAGGACCACAAGGCCGGTCTCAGTCCCGGTCCTTCCGGCCTCTGGCGGGGCCGTTCATTTCCTGCTCGAGCCGGCGCGCCAGCTCGGCCGTCATCGAGGCCTTCTCCTCGTCGCTCATGTCCTCGGGCAGGGACTTGGCAAGGCGCCTGAGCAGGACAAGCATGCGCCTGCGCCCTGCGACGCCTGCGGCGTCAGGGAGCTGGGGAAAGCCTGCAAACAGGACAGACTTGGCAGACATGGCGCGTCTCCTTGCAGGGCGAGGGCCATGCACTCTCCCTTCGGCCCCTCTGGCCCTGCTGGCTTTCTTGTCCCATGTCTGGCCTTGGCCCGTCAACAGGCTGCGGGAAGGCAGGGCTGAAACCGGCCGTGAGGACAGGGCAAAGTGGGCCGCCTGCGACGTCAGAAAGCATTACCGAGGCGGGACATGATGAGGCCAGCGTGCAGAGGGCGGCCCGATATGCGGAAGGCGAAGGTGCCTGCGCCGGCTACTTGGCGACCGGATGCGCCATGCAGAGGCGGTCCAGCAGCTCGCAGGTCTCCTGGGGCATTTCGCTGGAGGGGGCGATGCAGGCAATGGGCGTACGCCCCTTGCCCTGGAGCAGCCAGGCGATGTTGGCGAGCCGCAGGCGGCAGTAGCTGAAGCGTCGGCCCGTCTCTTGGGAGAGGGCGCAGATGCTGTCGTTGACGTCGAAGCGGGACTTGGAGGCCTCGAGCTCGGCAATGTCCTTGTAGGCGTCGAGGGCGCTGCGCAGCTGCTCCTCGCTCCACAGGTCCTGGAGGGCCGACTCGTCCTCGCTGGCCACGAGCTCGGCATAGACGTCGAGCACCACCGCGACCACCTTCCTGCCGACGCCGGAGAGCAGAGGGATGCAGTCCACGACGGGCAGGCCGTGCTGGGACATGATCCAGGAGATGTTGTTCATCCTGAGGCGGACAGCGCTGAACTTGCGGGCCAGATCTTCGGCGAGCTTGGAGAGGCGCTCGGTGCGGTCGAAGGGCACGCCGGCCTTCTGGTCCCTGTACATCGCGCGGTAGCAGGCGACGGCGGCCTTGAGTTCGCTGCGACTCCAGGGCTTGCGGTGCAGGACGCGGTCAATCTTCCAGTCGCGGGAGAGGATCTGTTCAAGCGTGGCGAGCACCTTTTCATCGGTCTCGCACTGGGCGCGGAAGCCCTTGCACACCGGGGCGTTGTGCATGGCCATCTGCCAGGTGAGAGTGTTGAGGATGCTCCTGGCCTCCTCCTGGCTGTGCCCTGTCCGGGCGGCAACGGCGCGCAGGACTGCTTCAGGCGTCAGCGTGCCGCTCGTCTTCTGGCTTTCCAGCAGCGCAAGATAGCTGTCGACGGCGATGGCGAGATTTTCGCGGGACCATGCAAGTTCCATTCATTTCCCTTCTGCGCCCTCAAGGCGCGGGTTGGCAATGGCTGGCTCCTTGGCGCCCAGGGGGCTGGACGCGGACCGGAGCCTTTGCCGGCGCGTTCGGAACCAGGGCTCCGGGTGGCGCGCTGACGGCAGGTGCGCGGGATGCGCGGGTGCGGATGCGGGCTCCGCGGATTTTGCCGATGGTTGCGCCACTTCCTCCCCAGCTTCTCCTGCAGACGGGCCGCAGGGGGCTGGAGGCGGGCCAAGCAGCAAAGCGTCTGGCCCCAGAGTACATAAGGCGCTACGGTCACATATTAAACGGTAAAAAATGTCAAGTGGGTAGTTCATGCAGAATGCTGAAAAGTTTTCTCACCTCCCGAGCCGCAAGGTAGCATGCTGTCAAGCGGGCGGATCACGTAGCTTTTCACATTTATCACGGCTATCTCTTGAATATTTGTAAAAAGTCCGCCACGCCTTGCAAAAAGCGTGGCCTGCAGCTGTTCGCCACCCTTCCTGTTCGTTGCCCTTCTCCCGCTTGCAGGGGAGGCTGATGCCGGACGCCGGAAGGCTCTGGAGGCCTAGCCGAAGCTTGGGCCGGACTGGCAGGGCCAGGCAAAAGGCCGGAAAAGGGAATAGGCTGGAGCCTGGCTTTGAGAGGGGCTGCGCCTTCCCCTTCCCTTTCCGCTTTCCTGCCATCCCCCTTCACGCTGGAACGGCTGCGTGCATGAATCCGAACTGTACGCCATCGGAAACCCGCCAGGCGGTGTACGCCTACCTCTACATGCTGGACAAGGAGCGTGCCGGCGAGGCCAACAGCAAGACCCAGATCAGGCGTGCCCTGCAGGAGCGGCTCCCCCTGCGCAGCGAATTTTCCCTCGAAAAACGCTTCCAGAACATTTCCGCCGTGCTGGCCGAAGACGGCAAGACCTTCGTCAAGGGCTACCTGCCGCTGCCCAACGTCGGCAGGGGCGTTGCCAGCGTCATCCGGCATGTCGTCAGCGAGGTCGAGTCCTCGTCGCAGCTGGTCGAGGAGGCTCTCGGCTTTGCCGTGCGCTGCGAGTTTCTTGCCCTCGGCAAGGCCAGAAACGACAAGGGCCGGCCGCGCGGCGGCTTGCCCGACGAGCTTTGGACGGAGAGGGCCGGCCGGCGCATGCCGGCACGCCGCAGGGCCGAGACCTGCCTCTTCTCCAGGGATCCCAAGCTCAAGGCCTGGCTGGTCCTTCGCTCCCGGAGCCTGCGCGAATTCTGTGGCGCTAGGGCGCCCTTCGAGGAGGCGCCAGACATGCCCTATCTTGAGATCCACCACGTTGTGTCCTTGGCCAGGGAGGGCTGGGAAGCGCCCGAGAACGCCGTCGCGCTCTGTCCCAACTGCCACAGGGCCATGCATTTTGCCGCCGACAGAGAGGAGCGCGTCCGGCGTCTCTACAGCCTCTTTGCCAGGCTCGATGCCGGCGCTTTCGGTGCGGACGGCGCCTAGAGGATCTTCCCCCGCACAGCCCTGCCTCGTCGTCTGGACGCGCGCCGTCTGGACACGCACCGGCAAGGGCGTAAGCTTGCCCCCACGGCTGGCCTGCCTCCGGCAGGCGCCGGGAGGAGACGCGCCATGGCCGACACCATGACAAAGGCCCAGCGGCATGCCGTCATGTCGCACATCCGAAGCCGGGACACGAAGCCGGAGAAGCTGCTCCGCTCCCTTGTCCACCGCCAGGGCTTCCGCTTCCGCATCTGCCGCAAGGATCTCCCCGGCAGGCCCGATCTCGTGCTCAGACGCCACCGCACCTGCGTCTTCGTGCACGGTTGCTTCTGGCACAGGCACGCCGGCTGCCGTCTGGCTTCCATGCCCAAGGACAACGCTGACTACTGGCAGGCCAAGTTCGAGCGCAACCAGGCCCGCGACCGGGCCAATGTCAGGGAGCTACTGGCGCTTGGCTGGAACGTCGTCGTGGTCTGGGAGTGCCGGCTTAGGCACTTCGGCGAGGCGGATCTGGAAAGGCTCTGCCAGCTCATCCGCGAAGGAGGGAGCCTGGCTGAGCCTCGACTAGCCGTCATTGGCGGAACGCCCGAGGAATTCGGCCAGCCGGCCCGGCCGGCGTCGCAGGCCGGCTCCGCGCAGATGAGAGCGGAAACGGGAACAGAAGCAGGATCGGAAGCGGGAACGGAAGCGGATTCGGCCACGTGCGGCGCTGGCTTGGCAGAGCATACCTAATCTGGACAGCGACTGTCCGGCTTCCTGCAGGTGCGCTGAACCGCGCCCTGCGCAATTTGGAGAGAATGCGGTCCAGAGTGCCAAGCATGGCCTTGATGCCGATGGGCTTGGCGATGTGGCCGTCCATGTCGCACTGGCGGGCGCGCTCGATGTCCTCCTGCATGGCGTTGGCGGTCATGGCGACGACAGGGATGGATGCCAGGGCGCGTATGGCCTTGGTCGCATCGTAGCCGTTCATGACGGGCATCTGGATGTCCATGAGCACGGCGTCGTAGCGGCCAGGCCTGGAGGCTGCCACCTTGTCCACGGTCTTCTGGCCGTTTTCCCCGTGTCGAGCGCGAAGCCGGCGTCGGCGAGTATCATCTCGGCTATCTTGCGGTTGATGGCGTTGTCCTCGGCCAGCAGGAGGCGCTTGCCCTTGAAGTCAATATCGCAGTGGATGCCGTCGCCGGCCGCGGGGCCGGCCTCTTCGGGCGCCTGGCTGTAGGCAAGGGCAGGCGCACCGTGAAGCAGGTGCCCCTGCCCTGCTCGCTTCGACGGTGATGGAGTCGCCCATGAGCTCGACGATGTGCGGGTGATGGCCATGCCGAGGCCCGTGCCCTGCAGGCTGCTCTGGGTGGAGCTGCGCTCCTGCTCGAAGGCCTCGAAGACCTTGTCCGCGAATTCCGGCGACATGCCGATGCACGTGTCCCTGACGGCGAGCTCGTACTTGCCGGCATGCTCCCCTGATGCAGTCTGGACAAGGCGCACGGACACGCTGCCCCGGCAGGGGTGAACTTGCTGGCGTTGCCGACGAGGTTGAGCACCACGCGCCTGAAGTGGCTGTCGTCGCACTTGACGTAGGGCCGCTGGACGCCTCGGCAGTCCACCTCGAAGGACACGCCCTTGGCATCGATCTGGCTGGCGAAGAGGCCGCAGACGTCCTCCACTGAGGCGCGCAGGTCCGTGTCGGCGGGGGTCAGCTCGAGCTTGCCGTTCTCGATGTGGCTCTTCTCGAGGGTATCGTTGATGAGGGCGAGCAGGTGCTGGGAGGCATCGCCTATCTTGTCGAGGTAGGCGCGCATCTCCTCGCCGCTGACGCGCCGGCGTCGGGCGAGGTCCGTATAGCCGATGATGGCGTTCATGGGCGTGCGCAGGTCGTGGGAAATGTTGAAGAGGAAGGCGGACTTGGCGTGGCTGCGCTCCTCGGCCCGCATCATCTCCATCTCGAGACTGCGCTCGCGGGCTCGCATGGTCCGGAAAATGCCGTAGAGCAGCCGCAGGGCGCAGAGGACGATGCCGGCCTGGACGAGCTGCCTGGCAAAGAGGGATTCCACGGCATGCTGCATCTGGACGTCCAGCTTCAGGCGGTCGCCAGCGGCATGGGTCGCGTCGCGGGCATGGCCGGACACCGCTTCCAGCTGCGTCTCGTAGTGGCCGGCGAGATGTTCGCAGGCCTCTCTGGTGGCGCCCTGGCCTGCCTGGCGCATCCACATGGCGGAACAGTAGAAGATGAGGAAGAAGAGGGCCATCCAGACCAGAGGGGAATGGTCGCGGACGCGGGCGCAGTCCCCGCGGCAGGCAACGTAGCGGAAGACGAAGAGGCCGAGCACGATCCAGACGGCGAGGAAGAGCTGCGACTCGGGGCCGGCGCTGGTGCCGTCCCAGGAGGTGGGCAGGAGAAGCACGATGGCCAGCAGGATGGCAAGGAAAGTGTGGACGTGCCGCACGCGGCCGCCCGCTCTCAGGTAGAGCATGGCGCAGAGGAGCATGACCCCGCAGGCTGCCAGGGCTTCGCCGGCGTGCACCTCGAAGCCGAAGACCCGGTAGACGAAGCCAAGGTCCAGCGCAGGACCGAGCACAGGCCGCAGGGCCGTGGCATTCTGCCAGATGAGGCCCACGTAGGCGCTCAGGAGAAACCAGGCTCAGAGGCAGGCGTGGTCCTCGCCAAAAACGCCTGCCACCTAGGCAAAGGGACCGCCGCTCCCCTCGTGGCGCTTGGCTATGAAGTGGTAGCAGGCGGCAAAGACCGGCATGGCGAGGGCGCCTGCCAGTACGGCAAGGACCGTGCCAAGAGGGTCCGCGCCGGGCAGGAATTCCCGGCCCGACATGGCGAAGCAACCCTATCCTATAATGCAGCCGAAGGATTGCGCCCAGGCGTTGAGTGCCGTGAGCCGTCTTCGTGGCGCAGAAACAGGTTCGGCGGAAGCTGCGTGGTTCGGCATGGCGCGCCCAGGTTCCTCCTGCGAGGGCTCGACGCCTGCCCCAGGAACGTGGCGGGACAGCTTCCAGCACAGGGCGCCTGCAGGGAGCCTCGACCAATATGTACGCTCTTGAGCCGGAAATGCAATTTTCCCTTGCAAGAGCATTGTCTATAACGTATATATGAAAAATTAAATATTCTAGCAGATACGCCACGCAAGGCAGGGATTGACGGCGTTGACAGGCGACCCCGCTTTGCGCCAAGCTTTCCGCCATGCTTCGTGCAGAATGTCTGCCCGTCCTGCGGCAGGCGGCCGGCTTTCCGCAAGCTTCCGGCGTCTAGGTCGCAAGGGTGGCCGGAAGGAGTGCCGCAAGCACCTCAGCTCTTCCCCTTCACCACGCAACGCAAGGAAAACCAAGGAGGCGGCGCTTCCTCTCCGGCGAAGCCGGCCGGAGCCCTACGCCGAAGATGCCCATGGCAAACGCACTCGAGGCCCTGCGCCAGCAGAGAGAGGACGAGGCCCCCGGCAGGGACTGGGTCAGTCCGGCCACCCTAGCCTGCGCCCTGCGCAGGGAACGCCGCAGAGGAGGCGCCCAGCGCCTCGCCGAACGCCTTGCCCTGCGCGACAGGCTGCAGATGGAGCTCGACCAGGCAAGGCAGGACGCCGATCCACGTCTTCTGGTAGCCTCTGCGGTCGCCTCCCAGCGCTTCTCGAGTTGCATCTTCGCCGCCGACTGCAGCCTGCCCTTGCGGCTGGTGGCCGAAACGGCCCGGGAAGTGCGTCGCCGCACGCGCTTCCACGGCATCGGCAGACGCCTGCCCTCCATGACCGGTTGCACCGGCTCCCAGCATGTGCTCGCCATGGCCTCCATTGCCGCCGGCGGCGCCGAGCAGGCACGGCGCATCCTCATGGAGCGGCGCTGCAACCAGGCCCTCGGCTGGTAGCGGGGCCGCGGCGCCGCGCTCCGCTCTTCCGAGGCCGCCAGCCTGCCCCGGCAGGGCGCGCCTTGGTTGAAAGCAGGCCCTGTTTGCGCTACTTCACTAGATGAACAGCGTGGCGCAAGGCCTGTGGCCCCCTTTCGCGCCGCGTGGCACCCCAGCTTGCGTCCCCAGGGACGAACGAGAGGCAACCATGCGCTGGCAAGATCGCGAACAAAGCTCCCACATCGAGGACAGGCGCGGCGAATCCCCCTTCGGGCGGTCCTCATCCCCCTTCGGCAGAGGTACCGGCCTCGGCTCCGGCTACGGCCAGCGCCGCTCCGGCATGCCCATTCCCATCAGCGGCAAGTCAGGCCTGCTGCTTCTGGTCGCCGTGCTGGCGGCCAGCTTCTTTGGCTTCGATCTCGGGCCGCTCATCGGCATGGGCGACGTGCAGGCCCCCGTGGCGCCCGTCAACGTGCCTGCGCCGCAGAGGCAGGCTCCGCCCCAGGCATCCCCTGGCGGCTCGTCCCAGGACGTCATGGGTCGCTTCGTATCCGTGGTGCTCAGAGATACGGAAAAGACCTGGGGCGATATCTTCCAGAAGGCCGGCGCCCGCTACAAGCCGACCACGCTCGTGCTCTACACCGACGCTACCGAAACCGCCTGTGGCTACGGCCAGGCCGCCATGGGTCCCTTCTACTGCCCTGCCGATCAGAAGGTCTATCTTGATCTGGCCTTCTACCGCGACATGAAGACCAAGCTCGGTGGCGGAGGAGACTTCGCCCTCGGCTACGTCCTCGCCCACGAGGTCGGCCACCACGTCCAGCAGCAGCTCGGCATTTCCGACCAGATGCGTCGCATGCAGGCCCAGGTGAGAAGCAAGGCAGAGAAGAACCAGCTTTCCGTCATGCTGGAGCTGCAGGCCGACTGCTTCTCCGGCATCTGGGCCCACTACGAAAAGACCCAGGGCAACGTCCAGGAAGGCGACCTCATGGAGGCCCTCAACACCGCCCAGGCCATCGGCGACGACCGCCTGCAGCGCCAGTCCATGGGGCGCGTGGTGCCCGACAGCTTCACCCACGGCACCTCCGAGCAGCGCTACTACTGGTTCAAGCGCGGCTACGATTCGGGCGACATGCGCATGTGCAACACCTTCTCCAGCGCCAAGTAGCCGGTATCTGAAGAAGCAGAATTTTCAGGCGCCGCACAGGGTATCCCCCCGCGCGGCGCTTCTGCATCTGCAGGCCTGGAGCAGTCCTGCCAGGCTCTGGGAACTGCCCGCGCGGCCCAGCCTTTCCAGCTTCTCCAGCCTTTTCCTGTCTTCTCCTGCCTCGTCGCTTCCGGGGAAGGAAGCGCGATGGCTGGCGATGGCCTGCCGACGCTGCCGTTTCTGGCAAGACAGGCCCCTGCAGAGCTGGCTTGACGGCACAATTGTGGAGGCATGCCGCATTTGGCTCTGGCGACCACGTTCTTTTAGCAGTATCGTTACTGGGAGGACCTTTCCATCCAGTCAAAGCGAGGTCTTCATGAAACAAGCGTTCAAGCTGCTGACGATGCTGGCGTTTCTGCTGCTCCCCTGCGTCTGCGGAGCCGAGGGTTCTGCCCCTGCGGAGGGCTGGCTCAATGACTTTGTCTTGTCCATGAAGAACGATGCCACGAACGGGGTCGTGGAGGCGCAGCTCACCTTGGGCGTCAAGTACTCTGAAGGCCAGGGCGTTGCCCAGGACTATGCGGAGGCGCGCCAATGGCTGGAGATGGCCGCAGGCCAGAAAAATGCCCAGGCCTTTTTCTGCCTTGGCGAGATCTACGAAGAAGGTCATGGCGTCAGCCAGGACTACAAGCAGGCTATGGGCTACTACCAGAACGCGGCCTTCAACGGCTCTGCCGAAGCCATGTTCCGGTTTGGCGACATGCTTGCCGAAAGCAGGGGCGTCACCCAGGACAAGACCAAGACCGTGGACTGGTTCGGACGTGTCTGTCGCGTAGGACACAGGATAAGCTGCGGGCGCTACCGGAAGCTGACCGAAGCCAACTGCTAACCTGGCCCCTCACCCGCTGGAGCGCTGCTTGCCCACGCGAGCCCATGTCGTCCTTCTCAGCGTCCCGCCTGCCGGACGACAGGCCCTCCTTGCTGGGATCCTCGATCTCTGGGAGGCCTCCGTGCGTGCGAGCCATGCCTTTCTGACCGAGAGCGACATCGAGGCGATACGAGACGACGTCGCTTCCGCGGCCATGGGCGCTCCCGAACTGGTGACAGCCTGGGACAGTGGCCTTGCCGGCTTCATGGGCTCGCTGGCGCCATGCTGGAAATGCTCTTCGTGCGGCCAGAGCGCTTTCGTCATGGCATAGGCACGTTGCTCATCCGGCATGCCGTCAGGCGGCGTCCGGCAGGTCGACTGCAACGAGCAGAACCGGGGCGCCCTTGCCTTCTACGAAGGCCTTGGCGTTGCCGTTGAAGGGCGTTCGGCCAGAGACGGCGCGGGACGGCCCTTTCCCCTGCTGCACCTGCGACTTGCCAAGGCGCCCTGGCATCCTGGAACGAACGGTTTTGAAAAATGAGTTGACTTCCCTCCAGCTTTGAGGCATTGTGCTCGTTGCCCACGGGGAAGTAGCTCAGTTGGGAGAGCGCCGCATTCGCATTGCGGAGGTCGAGAGTTCAAATCTCTTCTTCTCCACCAGACGACAAAAATACCGCCTTGTACTTCGCGTACTAGGCGGTTTTTGTTTGACATTCTCCGGCAAAAGGCTTCAAAAGGCTCCCTCCTTTCCCGTCACAGTGGTGGATCTAGCGGTGGATCCACCTGAAAAAGGAGTTTGATCCACCCATGCCCGAAAGGCACGATCGAAGAGGCTCTGCCGTATGAGAAGGTGTCCGGGAAGACGCTCGGACAGGTCTCCTAACTTTGACTGTTTTTCAACTTCTACTTGAAGTATCCCTGCTCTTCCATTCCCCTTCCCTTCTCTGCTTGCATCCCCGCCTTGATGGAGGCGAGAACGCCGTCCCGCCGGCGGGTGGTGATAGAGCGCAAAAGCCGACAAATCGACGCGTATCATTTTTCAAAGAAAATGGTGGCTGCGTAGTGGCTGAAGGTGTCGTTTGTCAAGATAACATACTGTTTCAAATGAACTTTTGATTAATAATCGGATCTCTTCTCCGACAAAAATACCGCTTTGTACTTCGCGTACAAGGCGGTTTTTGTTTGATATTTTCCGGCAAAAGGCGTCAAACCTCATCAAACGCCATACGAAACAGTGTCTGAATTGGTGTCTGGCGGAAACAGGAGGGTGCCAGACACCATGCCGGCAGAAAAGCTAACAAAAGCCGCTATTGACAGCCTGAAACCAGGGGAGCCGAGGTACTATGTCAGAGACGGCAGGGGCCTGTACCTTGTTGTTCTGGAAAACGCCAAGCGCTGGGCCGGACGCGTGACGTGGATGGGCAAGACCATTGAAATCGGTTTGGAGAATATCCAGAAGTCGGCATTCAGGAGGCCAGAAGGAAGCACCGTGCAGGCTGGGTACAGTTTACCTCTCCCTCCTGGGTCGCAGCAGGCCGGACGCCAGCGAATAGGCTGGCATCCGAGCCTGCCGGCGTCTCTGCGCCTGAGTCCAAACCACGATCCGTATCATCTTTGGGCGATGATTACCACCGTTGCTCCGAGTCGGACAGCGGGTGGGACGGGGGCGCGCACGGCGTGGTGGGGTTCAAGGCGCCCTTCCGGCGTGCAAGCCGAGGAGCCGAAGCGAGCCCGGACAAGGGCGCCCTGCCGTCTTCCAAAGATCATGCGCCTGTGGCCAAGTGACCGACAAGACCGGCCCTGGTGGAGAGGCTCAGCCTACACTTTGCCGGACTCGTCCGGCCTTTGCCGGCGTAGCTCTGCAAGCTTCCGTAGCAGCAACTTGACGTCGATGGGTTTGGCCATGTGGGCGTTCATTCCGGCTTCAAGGCAGCGCCTTGCGTCTTCTGCGTAGGCGTCCGCCGTGAGGGCGATGATGGGCACTGCGCCTGCATCTGACCGTTCCATGGCGCGGATGGCGCGCGCAGCGGCGATGCCGTCCATGTGGGGCATGCGCAGATCCATGAGGACGACGTCGTACCAGCCCTCCGCCGATTCCCGAAACCTTCTGGCCGCAACGGCTCCGTCCTCGGCGTGATCCACCCTGGCGCCGGCCTCCTCAAGGATAGCAACGGCGATTTCGGCGTTGATCGGCTGGTCTTCGGCCAGGAGCACGCGCAGTCCGTCAAGCGAAGGCCTCTCCTCGGCGGGCTCTCCGTCCTCCGCATCGGCCTCTGCGCCGTCTCTGAACCGCTTCAAGGCACGGTAGAGGGTGGACTTGAAGAGCGGCTTCGGAATGAAGCCTCCAATGCCGGTCTCCCTAGCCTCCTCCTCGATGTCCTCCCAATCGTAGGCAGAAATCAGGATGATGGGAACGCTTTCTCCCAGCAGTTCGCGGAGCTTCACAGCCGTCGCGATTCCGTTCATGCCGCCGTTCAGCTTGTAGTCGATGAGGGCGGCGAAGAAGCCGTCGCCGCCGGCGCGGGCTTCCTGCACGAGTTCAACGGCCTCCTCGCCGCTGCGGCATGTCTGCGGTCGCGTGCCGAGCTCCCTGAGGGAAAGCTCCGCCGTCCTTCGCAGCTCCGCGCTGTCGTCCACGACGAGGACGCTCCACGGGGGCAGGCTCATTCCGTTCCCGGCTCCGTCGACGCGTTCCAGGTCGACGGTCACGTGGAAGCGCGTGCCCTTCCCCTGGGCGCTTTCCACCTCGATGGAGCCTTCCATGGCGTCCACGATGTACTTGGCGATGGCGAGCCCGAGGCCCGTGCCCTGCGTCCTGTGCACGCGCCGGCTGTCCTCGCGTTCGAAGGCCGTGAAGAGCTTCGCCTTGAACTCCTCGGACATGCCGATGCCGGTGTCCCTGACGGCGAAGTGGTTGCGCACGAAGGCGGCTCCCCTGGGCGAAGGCTCCTGCCAGAGCTCGATGTCCACGGAGCCGCCCGCCGGCGTGAACTTCATGGCGTTGCTGAGGAAGTTCAGCAGCACCTGGTTGAGGCGGACGCCGTCGCAGTAGACGCTCTCCGAGAGGATGCTCGAAATGTAGACGTCGAACTTCTGCCCGTTGGTCTTGATCTGCGGGCGGACGATGTCGCACATGGTCTCCATGGTCTCGCGCAGGGAAATCTCCTCAAGCTTCAGCGTCATCTTGCCGCTTTCGATCTTTGACATGTCGAGGACGTCGTTAATGAGCCCGAGCAGCTGCTTGCCGGAGATCATGATCTTCCTGAGACAGCTGTCCACTCGGGAGCGGTCGTCCAGATGATCCCTGGCGAGGCTGGTGAGCCCGACGATGGCGTTCATGGGCGTGCGGATGTCGTGGCTCATGTTGGAGAGGAACTCGCTCTTGGTCTTGCTGGCAAATTCGGCCTTCTCCCTGGCCGCCTCGGCCGCGTCCATCTGCCTCTTCGCCATGCGCGCGTAGAGAAGGAACGCAATCAGGATGCCGACCGCCATCACGAGGCCCGCCGCCAGAGCACCGCCGGACATCGACGACTCGAGCCCCTCGATCACCTCGTCGAGGATGCCGTAGGGAACGGTGCACACAAGGTACCAGTTGCTGTCTCTGAGCTGGGCGCCTCGGATGCTCCGGCGTTCGTCGACGCCCTGCTCCGGCTTGACATGCCTGAAGTCCGCCGTGAACACTTCGCCGGCCGCAACGGCCCGCTTCAGGTCGTCCACGACCTGCTCTATGGTCTTGAAGTCAGGCCTCCCGTACGCCAGAAGCTTGCTGTAGTAGGAGTCCTTCTCCGCGCCCTTGCTCTGGACGACGTAGCTGCCGTCCCGACGGATGAGCCGGAATTTGACGATCGAATCCGGAGCGTCCAGGTTCATCATCTCCTTGAAGACGGTCATGGGCTTGCACCACAGGAGCCCCGCGCTCACCTTTCCGCCGGACATGGGCGCTGAGAAGGGGGCGGCGTAGATGATCACCTGCCCGGCCTTTGTCCATCCGCCGGTCACGAGCTGCCGGCCGGATAGAATGCCCTTGAGCAGAAAGTCCGGATCGCCGAGCTTCTCGATGGGGCGGCCGTACACGCTTTCAAGCCTGCCATCCGCACCGACGAGCGTGCAGTTGGCAAGATTCTGGATCCTCGCCGTGCGGGCAAGCATGGCGGCAACGGTTCCGCTGTCCGCTTCGCTGCCCAGTTCAGTGATTATGGCCTCGAAGGATTCCAGCTGCGTGCGCCGTATGGACTTGATGGCCTCGAAGATGTCCGACTGCTGGTCCAGCATGCCTTTCAGATGGACCTGCGCGATCCGCCTCACGTCCTGGGCCGTTCTGGCGTCCATGTAGCGGGCCAGCGCAAAGAAGACGATGCACGCGAGCCCGAGAAGGAGGCACATGCCGGCGAAAATCTGTTTGAATTCTTTTCTCATCTTGAACCTGAATGTGACGATGTTGCAGTAGCTTTGGCCGAAGTCCTCAGGCTTCCGCCCCGCCGGCCGCATGGCGGCAGGGGCGACGGCCAGAAGAGCGGCGGCCGGACACCCAATTCTATACAAAGTTGGACACTCTGTCTCCTTTTTACTGCACTGCGACCGTCCTTCACCGCCCGCGGCGCCTGCGTCCCTGCCAGCAGGGACAGGGAGCCCGCCATCGATGAAGGAACACGATGGACGCCGACAGGGAGAAGACGGAAGCAAGGCCCGGTCCGCCGAGGATTCAGGCGCGAAGCCGGGCCACCAGCGCCGGCAACGGCGCCACCGGCAACGCAGGCGCACCGCACACCGGCCAGCCCGACGGAACCAGAGACAGCCAGTGCCTACATGCCAGGACGGGAATAGGCATCCTCCTCCGGCTCCGGCGCAATGGTGCCATTTCCCCAGGCACGCTCTGCACTCCCCGTCATGCCGCAGCGTCGTCGCAGCGCAAGGGTCCGCTGCGCCGCGCGTTCCACTGGCAGTCCGCATCGCTTCACCCCCCTTTCCATCGGAGGGGG
>JAEEGF010182517.1_pt1 | contig 20635 bp, 30 predicted proteins | sample 9134171 | NCBI WGS metagenome assembly JAEEGF01 (sample SAMN16246542, study PRJNA631951) | gut metagenome | biome: gut microbiome; feature: rumen; material: AP-attached | host: Bos | place: Iran: Karaj | collected 2018-10
TTCCTTATAACGGAACCATACGTTAATTACACCTTCTTCTTTCCAAGTCAGCCTCGTCTGCCATGCCACCATAACAATATCTTTACGAGGAATTATCTTTTCAACATCGCACATCACAGTAATCAAATCTTCTAATATAGCATCAGGGATAGTCCAAATACTATTCTTTATTTCCTCCAAATAATTCTTATCCATTTCAAAAGATCGTGTAGCCGTATTATAATGATCTTCAACACGGTTCCAAATCTCACATCTCAATTGTTCCGGAGAAATTCTGTTATAATGCTTTTTAGGGTACTCACATTCAATAGAATGAGAATACCCATAATTATCTGTTCCGTTTTCCCAAATATAGTTATCAGGACGGAATAAGATCATCTTCGTAATATCTGATACGTTTCTCGACATTGTTGTTTTTTCCTTTCTTTCTTGAAAAATACGTCTTATTATAGTAGCTGAATTAGGGGTATGAGGGGTAAATACAGTTCCATTCATTTTGAAAATTTTTGTAATTTTTTTGAACCGCTATTTCAAAAATCCGCCGGTGTGTTTTTGAAAATTTTTTATTTTTTCAAATTGACTAATCCGTGGGGGTTCGTCATCTTTTTTATTTTTTGCGCTAACCTCAAGAAAGATCTTTCTTCAATAAATTCCATTATCTATCTTTCAAAAAAATTTTTTATTTTTTGTTTTGCGCTTCTTCATAAAAGAGATCTTTCTTTGCTATAGTCGCCGCGGGGTTGACCGGGCTGCTTTTTCCGAGCCATAGGGACTTAATACATTTTTTCGTGTTTCCGCCTTGTGTTTTCGGCAATGGCGTCAAAATGGCGTCAATAGGGGTAGTCAGAACCCCTATCAGCAATACTGACAGATTGGGCAGTTTCCAAATTTCTTATCGTCATGCCCACCCACCTAGTAAGACCCGGGCTCATACCCATGATCGTCCTCTTCTACGGGCAGTTTTCTTTAATTTTCTTACTTTTTCATCTTTTTCGCTCAAATATATAGTAAATTGAGATTATATAGCAAATATAACAAAATACCCCGCAAATATCAATGGTATGGTGTTATATTGTCAAACAATTATTCTATGAGGTATACCAATGAGATTGATTCCACAAGTGCTGCGACAGTATCTCGTAGCCAATACATACAGGTCCATAACGATTGAGTCAATGCTAGACAACTGCAACTCTTTTACTACTCTGTTGCATCTGAAACGTTTGATGCTTCACGACAAAAAGAAAACCATATTGAACATTGATAGTATCATTGACGAGATAGCCTCGGGGCAATTCCATTTCCTCTACCTGAGCAAAAAGGAACAGGGAAAGGAATACGATCCGGCTAGAATCTTTGAGGAGGATCTAGCTGGAGCACAGTATACTCCCTGGGAACTAATCAAGGTCTGCAAGGATCTAAAGGCATGGGTGCAGGAGCAGCCGGCCTATAGATATCCTAGCGAGATCAATGGATAGCCTTTACCCCCTTGCCTTTTAGATAGTTGGGGTTGCCTTCAATCGCGAGGGCAACCTTCTTTTCAGCTTGCTCGACGGTTACGTCACGGAACGCTTTGAAACCATCGTCATAGCAGACCTCACGGCAGTTGTTGAGAGCCTGGCGGGCAAGGTCGTTCCATTTTTTTGCTTCTGCCCTGGCCGCGAGGATCTTTTCTCGTGCAGCCTTTACATCGGGGGCGTCGGTAATAGTATTCCAGAGATGGATGGAACGCAGCATCAGCTTCATGGCTTCGTCCATTCCACCACCCGAGGTAAAGGCGTTCATCAATGCTTCTTGATGGTCCTTGATGCAGCCGAGTTGATTCCCCGGGACACCAAAGGAACTCTCGTAGCCATACCAACCACACCTGACGGGCATGCGAGTGACATAGCCGTAGGCATACTGTGCCGCGAGCTGCTGGAAACCGTCACGGGATATTGGAACGATTATCTTCAGCATTGTCACATATACATTCCTGTCGCGGCGACCTGTCTCGACTCGAGCGACGAACCTAATAACAGTATCGCTGCGGCGGGCGCCGGATATTTTGACAAGGGCCGGCACTTCCTTCCACTTGATCTCACTCCAGATCAATTCCTTGTCATCTCGTGTGGTATTGACCGTTACGTTACGAACGTTGATACCATACTTATGCTTCATGTAGTACTTGAAGGTATTAAGTTCCATTGATTAAATCCCCATGTTAGAGTAATTCCAGTTGTTGAGAGTGGAGGTCTCGTGGAGCTTCCTGATGGCCTCTGCCGACTGGACAGCAATGTCGTAGGCTGCTGCCTCGTAGTCAAGAAGGGCGTTGAACCAGTCCCCAAGTTCTTCAAAGGGGATCATTACCCTGCGGAAGCCGGCAGACGGGAGACCGTTGGAGAACGGAGGCGCAGAGATATCCCAAGTGCCCGCACCCTGTTCGGCATTGTCCGGACGACGGTTGAGACTGATGGTATAGTCAATCTTGCGGTAACGGCTGCTGTTACGAGTGATCTTTCCTTCGGAGTCTGCAAGGGAGCTGAACAAGGTGTAGAGCTTGATGGGCTTGACATCCTTCAGCTCGGTCACATGCATGCCGGCCCATTCAATGTCGTCAGTGTCATTCCACCCGATGTAAGCGTCCTTAGGCATGAACAAGCCGGTGTGGGAAGAGCCGTAAGGTCCGATGTACTTCACATTGTAAAGCTGGAAGTACCACGCAGAGCCATCATCGCTGTAGCCGTTGACCCCGACCTCAACACCCGGGAGCCTTTCCTTGATAAGATCGGCGAGCGGCGTAATGCGGCCCGCCCAGGCCTCCTTCTTGAGTTCGTTGTGCTTCTTGCGCTTGCGAACAGCAATCTCGTCAAGCCTGATCTTTTCGGTGCATTCGGCACCCTTCTTCAGCCAGTTCTTGAGCCAGCCGATCTTCAGGTTGAATCCCGAGAGGCGCCGGTTATTGCCAGAGCCGTCCTTGCGGGCGCCATGTTTGTCAAGAATAGCCTGGGTCTGCTTGACCCACTTGCTGCTTTCAAATGTACCCTGGTTGACCTTCAGCTGCCAGATGTAAATGTCACCATAAACATTCACCCCGAACTTCAGGATGTCGCCGCGGGCCTCAGCTTCATACGGGGCGTGCCCGCAGACCACCATTGCTCCGCTGGTATCAAACTCAACCGCCTGACAAGCAAGGCCAAGGTTTTGCGCTTCCTTGCTGATCTTTTCAAGGAAGTCAGTGAACTCCGCGAGGTGGGTGCTGTCAGCGATGGTCTTCAGCGCATATTTGATGCTGCTCCCGAGGGTATCATCGGCGTCAATGTTCGCCTTATTGAACAAGTTCTTGATGTTCGCGGTTGTAAGATCAATTCTGCAAGTTGCCATGATTAAGCCTCATTCGGAAGTTTGAAGGTGAGGTTGTTGCTGTAAGAGATAAACACGATGTCGCCAACGCGGTACTGTTGAGCCTCGGATCGAGTGATTTCAAAAACGACCCCGTTCTCGTTTATGTCCTTGACAACACCGAACTTGGAGTATGTATCGCCCGGGTAAATTTGAACTTCTTTGTTCAGGTAAGTTTCAATCATGTAGTTAGTTGCCATAGGATTCTCGTTTGTTTTTTGTTTACGAGTAAAATATAACAACTATTCGGATATCTGGCAAGGGTATTTTTGCAGAAATATGTAAAATTACAGTTTACATTCTGTATATACACGAAAATGTGTTGTATTGGCAATTATCTGTAACTGCCAACCACAACACAATTAAAAAGGATTACAGCTTAAAACTGTAATAAAACTGGCTTTTTTGCCTTATTTTGAGTAGACCGTAGGGGTCAGTTTGCTCTGAGAGCAGGCCAAATCCCAGGCACGAGGATACTTGTCGTGCAACGCCTTGATGAACGCCTTGACGGTGTTATCGGTGAACACGAACGGGCAACCTGCGAGGCCCTGCTTCACGAAGGCATGGGAAGTGGTATACTTCTCACGGTCAATCAGAACGCGGAGAGCCTTTTCAAGGGAATTCTTACGGCCATAAGCCGCAGACCAGGAGTTCACATCAGCACCCTTACAGATGGAGGTTGCTTCAGCGATAGGGGTCAGATAGACCTTTTCCTGGCCTTCCTTGGTTGGGCCTTCTTCAGAGAAAGAGTTGATGGGCGCCGGTGATGCTACTGCAATGTAGCAAGTAGTGGTACGGCCTTCACCCGGGGTTCCCTGCGGTGCGCCCTTTTTCTGGACGAACGGGGAATGAACGAACTTGACGCGGAAGCTGATTTCAGCTGGTGCGCCGTTAGCTAGAACTGGAGCGATAAGATTCATGTTGTGTACCTGCTTTTGAATTACTTCTTTTCTTCGGTTTCGTCAAAGAGCTTCTCGACGAACTTTGCCTGGACGAGTGCATTGATGTCAAGGCCATCACCGCTTGTGAGCGCCTGATAGGTCATGAGCTGTCCGATCGTCAGTTCCTTGCCGCTGTCAAGATCCTTCAAGAGCTTTTCAGTCTGCTTGGCCTGAATGATTTCGTTGATGTCAATGCCCTTGCCGCTGGTGATGCCCTGCATGATGGTCATCTTGGTGAGCGGGATGTCCTTGCCGGTGCCGACAGCGTCCATCATCTTTTCGGCCATCTTAGCCTGAATGATAGCGTTGATGTCAATCTTGGTGTTTACCTTGATGTTCTTGGTTTCAGTTGCCATAGTGGTTTCTTCCTTTTTTAATTTCTTTGTGGTTTTCTTGGTTGTGGTTTTCTTTTTTGCTTTTTGTTCGCTGCGCTTCATCAGCTCTTTAATCACACGATTATCTTCATCTGCAGCTTCCTGAATCATACGTTGTCGTCTGCGTCTGGAGAGTTCATCATCAATCATGCGTACTTGCCAAGGTGGCAATACCCAAGCACTGGTCATAGCATCATTGTATGCTTTCATCAATGCATCGGTTGAAGCCCTGCGAACACGTTCACTGAAATCTTCTTCTTCTAAATCGTTATACATGTTTGCGTTGGCTAGTTGTTAAAGAAAAAGGCGGGGCGCCGGTAACAACAATCAAAACCCGACACCCCGCCGGGGAGGTAAACCTTAGATAAGGTCAGCCACGGCGTCGTTGGCGTCGGCCAAGATATCCTTCATGGTGCGGTGTGCGCCGACCTTGGTGAAGGCGTTCTTGATCTTGCCAAGCTGGCCACCTTCAAGCTTGAGCACGCCGTCAATGAAGAGCTGGCGGACAAGCTGGGTCTTGCCATTCTTGAGGGTCTTGGTGCTTTCAACCATGCGGAAGGAACCCACATCCTTCACCTTACCGGAGAGCACACCGTCCTTGAGGGCGAATGCCTTGCGGTCAGCGCGGATAGCGTCGGCGATCTTGCCGGTCAGTTCCTTGTCCACGACCATCTTGGTCACCTTGGACGGCTTGCCACTCACGACCATGCCCATGAGCGGGTAGAGGTACTTCTTCTTGAAGGTACCGAACTGCACGAGGCGTTCCTTGCCGTCGGCGTCAATACGGTAGAGCTCACGCTTGTGGGAGGCACGCTTGCCTTCCTTGGCCGGAGCTTCCGCAATCAACAGGCGGTAGTCAATCTTGTTTCCGTTACCGAGGTCAACACCGCGGAGGAAGTATTCGTTGGAGCCAGCCTTGTGCTCCACGCAGTCAAAGTGGGAGCGGACGTAGCCGACGAGTGCAGCGCCGAACAGTTCAATCTTGGACTTCGGAGCGGATGCAACGGCTGCCTTAGCAGCGGTAGAAGCGGTGTTCTTGCTCACCTTAGAGGCCTGAGCGATAGCCTTAGCGTTGGTCTTGTTAGCCATAGTTATACCTTTCGGTTTGAAGTGAAGTTGCCAAGTTTGAAATCAAGCGTTGGTGTTGTTTCAATTGGTAACGAGTTAAATATAAAAAAGTTTGGGGGTTGTGTCAAGGGATATTTGTGAGTTTTTTCACAAATTTTTCCGTAAATTTAGGTTTACACAGATCTGAAGTCCACCAGAATACGGTTTTCCGGATGTTCAACCCAGTTTTTGTCCGCCAGAGCTTCGTGGAGCTTGTTGAACAGTTCAACGGCAGCCTTACGGTCAGCGGAGAAAGTGCCCTTTTTCAACACCGCAATCTTCTTCGGCGTGATACGAGCGAGTTCGGTGGGATCATTTGCGACCGGCTTCTTTTCTTTCGGGAATTCTTCAGCGAAGTCCTTAGCCACATCAATGATGGCCTTTGCCCACGGTTCACCGTTCTTGGCAGCAGCGATAAGGTTGTCCACCATGTTGTTGCCCGTGATGACTGTCACATTGTCCTTCTTTTCAACCTTCGGCGTAGTGACAACTTTGCGGTGCTTGATGTCAGAGCAAATCGCAGAGGTGACAGCGAAAGTCTTTTCGCGATACTCTTTCTTTGCGGCGAGTGCTGCAGGCATTGCGGCCAGAGCCTTACGGGCGCGGACAAAATAATCGCGGAAGGCAGACGCAGTTTCAACGAGGTTTTCAGCGTTGAGCGTGCGGGGCAGTTCGGGGCGAGCATTGAGTTCACCCTTGAGGTGGCGGATCAAGCCGTTCACCTGCAGGCCTTCGCGGTGGAGCCCTTCGAGCATGCGCTTCTGCACCGGGGTGAGTTTGTCGCGGTTAGCGTTGAGGAATTCTTTGTACTGAGACATATTCAATCCTTGTGGTTAGGAGTTAACGGATACCAAACTTCTTGTTGTGGGCTGCTTCAGCAATCGCTGCGCAGATCGCCTTGTTGTTTCCCTTGTCACCCTTCATGGCATCAAATACGCCGTAGCGGATCTTGGACCAATCGGTGTCCGTGGGAAGTTCGCTGTGACCGCCGCACCAGGTGCGAGGCATCTTAGCAACCTTCGGGCAGTTTTTGACGGCTTTCGGAACCTTAACGGCAGCAGCCTTGAGGTTGCGAGCGAGGGTGCGGAGTGCGGCAGTGTTCTTCATAGTTCAATCCTTTGTTTTATTGTTGTTTTTGTTTTACGAGTAAAATATAACAACTATTTCCTGTGCCGTCAATGGTAAAAACAAAAAAATATGAATTTTTTCTGTAAATTTTTGTAAATCTGTAATTCCGCGGTTATTTTGTGATATATTGGCAATTATACGGTGCAGATCAATCCATCATATTATAGAAAGATTACTGCTAAAAACTGTAATTTTTCTGCTTAAATTTCATCAAATCCGCAGCCCATTTTTCGCTTCTTCGCGAATAATTGCCATTTTGTTGATTTTGACGGCGCAACGGATATACTTACAATACAGCTCCCATGCCTTATTCAAATTCCGGCAGATGTCATCAACTTCTTTCTGAGCCCTGCAGTAATATGATAAATCGCTGTAAAAATCCTTTTCATACTTGGCAAAGCCGTTCATTGTCAAAAGGCGAAAATCTGCATCATAGCCTAATCTGACAACGGCATCACTGCGGGGGTCATTTACTGGGTAAAGTGTTGCTACTTCATTTGCTCGTTCTCCAATCTGTGAGGGTTGCTGCGTGACTGCTATCGCAAGTCTGCTGATCGTATAGAAGCGCTCGTTCATTACATGACGCTTCGGCACTTCTATGTTTTCTGTTTTAAAAGGTTCTGTTGCATTATACTTGTCTCGACTGATATCGCCGAGCAAGCCGTAAGGTCCAGTTAGCATTTTTCAATCAATTCCGGATGAACAAGTAAGTTAACAATTTCAAAGTCTTGCGGATATGTAAAGTGGCTCATGAACTCTTCTGCTGCTTCAAATGAAGTGAAGGAGGGCGTGCATTTGCCATTAGGACGGCGCCGGATACCGATAAACGGTTCAATCTTTTTCTTCTTAGCCATTATTTACCTTCATATCCATAAAGGGGAAGATATGCGGTGATCTTATCATCGCAGAACTGTTCAGAGTTCCAGCCTGGCGAGCGCAAGCCCACATATTTGCCAAAGTCCTTGTTCATGATCTTTGCCAGTTCAGGTTCACCGAAGAAAGTGATGTAATCCCAGTTCTGCAAGCCCTTAATCACTTCGTGTGCTTTGCAGGGTACAGGCTTGAAAGTATCAAGATCAATCCAGCCGAAGATCTCATAGCAATCATTTGGGAGACCACTGATGTTGTCCCAGATCTTGGGGTTGGCAACCCAATCATCGTAACCCTTCTTTCCATGATAAAGGAAGATCGAGTTTTCGCTGTTGCGCTCGCTGGTTACCATGCCGGCATCAACGTAGCGCCTGAGACCGTGTGAGTCATATCTGAACATTTGTTTACCCGTGGAAAGCGAACCACTTCATTAACTGTTCAAGGCTGTTGTATTCAATAATGGACTGTTCCGTCCTACCCCAATGGGTTGTCGTGAAACGCAGAGCCATCTTGGCGCCATTCTTGCGAGTTTCAGGATAAGTGATGAATTCGGTAATTTCACATTTTGCGGCGTTCTTGCCGTTGTAGGAACGAATAGCAGTTGCGAGGTTCTGGAGTTCTTCTTTGGTCATGTTCAATTCCTTTTTGATTACGAGTAAAATATACAAATAGTTCGGAAACTTGTCAAGGGATAAAAAGGAAATTTATGTAAACTTTTATTTACCTTCTTCGCGGCGCATGATCTTTTCAAGCTTGCCAAGCGCTTCATCAATGATCGCTTCAACCTCGTTGATGAGCTTGACCGACTCTGTCAAGGCTTTTCTGACAGCGACGATGCCGTCTTCAATTTCCTCGTTGGTGCCCTTGAGCCAGTTGAATTTTGCAGCGACCTTGTAGGCCCAAGAATTTTCTTCGGCCGGTTCAATGAATACCGGCGCCGCAAAGCTTACCTGAGCATTGAACTTGTAAGCGCGGATTTCGCTTTCACCGGAGTGGAGACCGTCCTTGCCAGTTTCAATCATGCCAAGCATGTAACGGACGGTGCTGCCGGTGGGGCGCTTGTGGACGTAAACGATTTTGATTAAATCGCCGTCATCCCATTCAAAATCTTTCGGGTCAAGGCCAATCTCCTGACAATGGATGTCGCAGAGGATTTTGGTGATGCGTTCAGTTTCGGGGAAAGAGCGGTAGTCGTAAGCCATGATTAAGTCTCCAGATTAAAGGTAACGGTTGAGAATTGTCTTCCAAGAATCGCCGTTGCGACGATCAGTGATAACCGCGTGGATCGTCAGGGGCACGACCGTAACAATCATGCCGATTACGAAAGCTTGGCAGCCGAGTTCAATCAATCCGTTCATTTCCGTTTCCTTTGTTGTTTTGTTTTACGAGTAAAATATAACAACTATTCGGAAACTCGTCAAGGGTAAATTGTGGATTTTATGTAAAATTTTATTTACTGCTTATTTTGATGAAATTTAAGCAGTGTCATTTTATGACAATCCACGCTCCTTTTCAGCCTTTAATTCTCTGATTTTGATGGCTTTTTCTTCTTCAGCGATATATTTGTCGAGCGCCGCAATAGCCTCTGGGCTCAACCCCATCGGCGTATCTTGATCTGACCATTTGACCATCGGCGCCTCGTTGACATTCACGAGCTTGACAACCCGTCGCAGTTCAAAGTCAGCCGTCGGCGATTTATCCTTTATTGACCGCATGTTCTTGACGATGGCGCCAGGATGGAGCTTTAGGAGATCGGACAACCGGAGCATTATTTCATATCCTTAAGGATTTCAGCACAAGCCTTGAGCTCTTTCTGAGCATTTTCTCTAACGAGTTTTTCATTAAAAGCAGCGAGACGCTTTAGGCTTTCTTCAACCGAGATATAGTTTTCATCGTCAGTCCAGCCCTTATATTCAAATATCATACTTTCGGCAAGCTGGTCAATCATTGGCCATTCCGGAGTTTCTGCTTCATAACCAGCGAGCGAACAATCAGCCATCTTCGTGCCGAAGTCAATGTAGGGGCGCCAGTCAGCCTTCGGGAAGTGCGAGCAGGACACACAAGTGTAGCCGCTCATACCCCAGCCAGCTGGCCGGCCAAGGTAGTCACGCTGACGGACCTTGCCTTCAAAACGTCTAAGCGTCATTGTCACCTTTTCGGTGCCGAGCTCAAATTCAACAACGCGGGTCTTGCTTTTTACTTCTTTGTAAGCCATGATGATCTCCTTTTGATTAAAATTTGAAACCGGCAGCGCGGCACTCGTCAATCATTGCCTGAACCTTGTCCAGCGAGTCAACAATCCAGAGGCTTTCGTCAGGCGTGTAATAGTTGTTTCCGCTCTGTTCCTGGAGGAAGCACAGGTAGCGCTGATAGAAGAAGCACTTGAACTTCCTCAGCTTGCACTGTTCAGTCCAGTGATGGGTCATGCCATATTTGTTCGGTTCGTCGGTGATGCGTTCCCAACCCCAGTGATAAGCGTCACGGATTTCCTTGACCGGAGAGGCGTCACTCTGTTCACGGGTGAGCATGTCAAATTCAATGAACGAGTGATCTTCGTCACCCCAAGAACAAGGGATGGTCCAAAGCGTCTGGCAGGAGCGCGGCGCAACCATTTCCTTTGCTGCACCCCAGTTTGCGAAGCAGGAGCTGTAGCAGCCGTAAGGGGCGTAAGCGTTGATGTTTTCGAGATAACGCTGATCCTTGGTGAACTTGGACGGCTTGATGTGGTTCTTCTTGTAGAAGTTCAAAATTTCTTCAAAGGTAATGAAGTTATGTTCAGCCGGAATTGCCGTTTCAAACTTCGGGAAAGCGTTGAACTTGCAGACGCTAGGCTTGTCTTCAACGAGCGCAACAATCGCCTGAGTAAGATCGCAGCGGTTGCCTTCAATATGCTTGCGCTGCCAGTCCATGTAACCCTTGTCGGTCTTGAACTCAGCGAGCGTCACAGTGCCTTGAGCATCAGGCTTGCCGGAGCAGCCGAGGTTCAAACGGACAATACCCGTATCAGTGACAACGTCACGCCAGATTACATAATTTTCGCCGTAGCGGTTGATGTCAACGAAGTCCGAAGAAACCCCATAATTACGAGCGATCTTGGTGCAGAGGGTGATAAAGGCGGTGCGAGTGATTTTGGCGTTTCTCATAGTATTTACCCATTTGATTTGTTTTACGAGTAAAATATAACAATTTCCACGCCATCTGTCAACTAAATAATCCGCAAAATATGAAAAAATATGTAAAATAATGTTTACATAAGAAAAGCGCCCAAATTTCATCAATTTGGGCGCTAAAGGAAAAATGTCAAAATATGACAATAATTATGTAGCGGAGAGTGCAGGATTTGAACCTACGCAGGACTTTCGCCCCGCCAGTTTAGCAAACTGGTGCCTTAACCACTCGGCCAACTCTCCAAAACAAGATACAATTATAAATGGACTCGAACCAATATCCTCCGGATTTTCTCCGGCCGCTCTACCAATTAAGCTATATCCCCTAATTTGTTGGTGGAGATAATCTAACTTGCTGTGTGTATCTTTAGTCGCTCAGGAGGGACTTGAACCCTCACGCCCTTGCGGGCAACGCATTTTGAGTGCGCCGCGTATACCAATTCCGCCACCGAGCGATATGTAACAGGGCCACCAGGAATTGAACCCAGATCTCAGGATTTGGAGTCGCGCATTCTACCGTTGAACTACAGCCCTATAGTTGCCCGTGATGGAGTCGGACCACCGCCAGATGAGTCAGAGTCACCTATACTACCGCTATACGAACGGGCAATATGTTATCCCATAGCCGGAACTCGAATCCGAACCTCATGCGCCACAAGCACGCGTGCTAACCAATTAACACCACTGCGGGGATGTCTAGATACTATATGTGGAGTTGAACCACTGCATCCGATTTTAACGTTGCTGTAAGTATCTAATAGTTGCGAAGGTGGGTGCCGACCCCACGGAGGCGAGCTTATGAAACTCGCTGGAATGCCGATTCTCCTCGCAATAAAATCAAGATGCCATCGTTGGGACCGGAGCTTGGACTCGAACCAAGGCCACACGGAGTTTCGGCTCCGCTGCTCTATCCAACTGAGCTACTCTGGCAATGTTTTAACCTTGCTGTTGACATCTTTAGAGCCCTATGCGAGACTCGAACTCGCCACACCTGCTTGGAAGGCAGAAATGTTACCACTACACCAATAGGACTAAAGACAAGATACGTTTTTTGCTTTTTCCTGCTCTACCGATTGAGCTACAGCGAAGAACTTCCTCGCCGGCAGGACTCGAACCTGCAACCCGGGGTTTATCAGACCATGCGTTAAATTTGCTGGACGTATCTTTAGAGCCCTATGTCGGACTCGAACCGACAACTTTCTCCATGGCAAGGAGATATGCTACCAATTGCATCAATAGGACTTATTCGCGGAGGCGGAAGGACTCGAACCCACAAGCGATTTTTAGGTCGCGGCGGATTTCAAGTCCGCTGCCTTACCAGTTAGGCTACGCCTCCATTAGAGCTGAGAGTGGGACTCGGACCCACGAAGGATTGCTCCCACAGTTTTGCAGACTGTGTCCTTTGCCGCTCGGATTCACCTCAGCATGTATTTTATATATTCGTAGTTCCGGCAGGACTCGAACCTGCGACCCCCACGTTCGTAGCGTGGTGCTCTAATCCAACTGAGCTACGGAACCGTATCAGGAACTCTCCCGTTAGCGAGGTCGTTCTTACGCTTCCACGCTTCGGCTCTTTCGGACTGAGTGCAGTTAAAGATCTGAGTGATACCACAAGTAACTGGCAAAGGGAACTCTCCCAAGGCCTGGGCACGCTGCAGATTGTAATTCAGCATCTGTTCAATTTCTTTTGCTCTGTCCATTTTTAAACTCCTTTTCTTTATCGCCGAGGTGGGAGTCGAACCCACAAATACCTGATCCTAAGTCAGGCCCCTTTGCCAATTTGGTAACCCGGCGTTATTTCCAAACATCAGCAAATTTAGTTTTGTCAATGTCTTCTAATTTATAAAGTTCATTAAAGTTTGGTAAAGAAAAAATGTCAATCTCATCAAGATTCATTATTTCATTTCGCTCAATCATTTTAATTTGAAGTTCTGGATGTTCAGCCAAAACCAAATACATTTTGTAAATGTCGCGGTCTCGTCTAAATCCTTTAATTTCAAAATAAACGTTTTGCTCAGGACAATAAAAATCTGGAGTATACTGATGCGTTTTCTTAAATGAAATTTTTCGTCTTTCCCACTTAATGTTGTTAGCATTTAAGTATTCTGCAAATTTCTTTTCCCAAGTACCTTGAACTTTTATTCCATTTACCAAAAACCATTTACAGCCATGATTATGATTTTCTTCTAACCACTTTTGTCTAATTTTTGATAACTGCTGACGTGTTTCCAAAGTCTGTTTATGACTTTTTATTTTGCCAGCGGCTGCCATCTCTCTTACAGTTCGTATCATCGCATCCTGCTGTCCAGGAGCCATTACACGCCCTAAAGAATCTTTTGGTAAACTGCATTTAGCATTGCATTCATTTTGATGCTCTACTAATTTTCGTCTACTTTTAGCAACAAACCCACAATACTTACAAATCCAATCCATTATTGTATTTATAAAATTAAGTCAGATTTGTCTGCCATTCGTGCCTCCTCTGCGTGCCGCCCGCAGCTTCTCGGATTTTCAGTCCGGTCCAATCACTGGATTTGGATTAAGAGGCATAACAAGATACGGTTTTGCATTGTATTCCCAAAATGAATGTGCTTTAAGATTGCTGTGCGTATCTTTTAGTCCGCAGGGTAGGAGTTGAACCTACAACCTCCACCTTATCAGAGTGGCAAACGAACCAATCGTTCTGCCTGCGGATAGTTCCCGAAGAGGGATTTGAACCCCCGACTTACTGCTTGTAGGGCAGTCACTCTGAACCAACTGAGTTACCCGGGAATAAACACTTCTGATATGCTCAAGTTCATAATTGCAGTTCTTTATCGCATATCAGTATTTCGTGCCGCGGGGTGGATTTGAACCACCAAAGCCCGTTAGGGCTCCGGTTTTACAGACCGGTGCAGATCTCCAACTCTGCAGCCACGGCAAAATGTTAGTCGGACCAGCGGGATTTGAACCCACGACCCCTTGATCCCAAATCAAGTGCTCTAGCCAGGCTGAGCTACGGTCCGATATGAAGCGGTCTCAACGGGTCACGATCCCGTACCTCCGGCGTGACAAGCCGGTATCCATCCATTAAACGATGAGACCAAAATGTTTTAGTGGGGTGCCGTGGAGTTGAACCTAACCTTCCTCAGGACCATGTTCTGTTCCCAGTCTCACAGGTTATGACAAAGAGCGCTTGCAATCGCCGACAATGTCGCGCCTTGGCCAATCTGTCTCGGGCCGCTAAGCCTTTGCCAAATCAACCGCGATGAAACCAGTCTTTTCTAAGTGTCTATTTCACCACGTTCGTGAATGTCAATCACTTAACCGAACGTTCCGTTTACCGCGGAACCCGCTCAGCCGTCGCAGTTTGACACCCCATAAGTTAGTAGCGCTGCCGGGATTCGAACCCGAGTTCCATGGTTGAAAACCATGTGTCCTAGGCCTCTAGACGACGGCGCCATGATTAGTAGCGGGGGTGGGAGTTGAACCCACGACCTCCAGGTTATGAGCCTGTTGAGCTACCACTGCTCTACCCCGCGATAAACTTTTGATGGTTTTGAGGAGTTCCATCTTCCTAGTGGCCTACCACCTTGTTGCCTCCACCACCATTTGCTAACGGTGGCAAATTCGCGCTGGAGGAGGGATCCGAACCCCCGACCGGCTGATTACAAATCAGCTGCTCTACCAGCTGAGCTACTCCAGCAAATTAAAACCGGTGGAACCAAAAGTTAGTGGCATTTGACGTCCTGGCCACAATTCATCTGGTCCCGTTCATTGCCTGAACAAGTATCTGCTCATAGTGGCTACGCTCCAACTGTCTCCTCCCGGAAAGGGCGGCGTCCTAGTCTACTAGACGAATGTGCCCATGTAGCAAGCAATGAATTTAGCTGGGAAGGCAGGACTCGAACCTGCAACATAGTGATTAACAGTCACCCGTTCTACCATTAGAACTACAACCCAATAAAATTTCACCATCCTCAGCTCCACGACCCAATGACTGGAGCTATCTGCTAATCAGGGCAGTCAAAGCTACCCCCGCATGTCTATGCCGTATAGATACTTATTAACAGTCGGGCCTCGGTGTAGCTGCAGCGCTGTACCCAATTGCCACCTTTCTCTATACTGCTATTTTTGAATAGTGCTTCGTGGAGCCACCGGGACTCGAACCCGGAACCCCTAGCTTGCAAAGCTAGTGCTCTACCAAATTGAGCTATGACCCCAATAATCGCCTTTACTCACCTATGCACAGGCTTTCTCGACTTGACCTCAATTTACGCAACAGATATAGCAGAGTTGAAAAGCCGCTCGCAGGCTCGTAAACCTTACCCTATTTGCATTTCGGGGTCGGAGTGCCCTTGATCTTACCGAGTTCATCTGTTGTTTCAATTTCAATCCATCTCACTTGTGTTATCAGCGACGTAACATTTAATACGCCGTTGAACCTCAAGTTGATTTTTCGTACCTCGAGAAGGACTCGAACCTTCAACCCACGGATTAAGAGTCCGCTGCGCTACCAATTGCGCCATCGGGGCATGTTCAGTTGTTATTCATATTTATAAACAACAACTTTTGAAAATCTTGTGTTTCCGATGTTTCAAGCTGCAAACAAATCTCACGGATTTGTTTTTGTTTTTGACAGTATCAAATATAACAAATGTTTCTTGAACTGTCAAGGGTTTTTTCAACAATTTTTCCGAAGTTGGTCGGCTGAGGTTTTTCCCTTTTTTGTGGAGCACGCCCTCAGGTGCGTGGTTGATTTTCAATTTCAACAGTTAAAATATAAAAAAGTTTTATTCAACTGTCAAGGGTAAATTTTGAATTTTTTCATTTTATTTCAAAATTTTTGCTTCAGCACGGAGCTGCGCTTTTTTGAGGCGAGCCTGCTTTTTCGGGAAACCTGCGGCCTGACGAACCAAGAAGTCATTGTGCTTTTCACAAAGCTTGTTGGCAAGTGCCTTGGCTTCTGCGACGGTCTTCGGCTGCTTGGCAATGCGTGCCATAGCCTTCGTGAACTCACGGCTGAAACGCTTCTGTCCGCTGATCACGCAGTCACGACCCCAGGAGCTCAGCTCGTATGTAAAGGTATTGCCTTCACGGTGCTTGCGGATGAAGCCGTTGGTGACAAAAGTCGTCCACATGTCGGGGCTAGACAAGCCAGTGCCCCACGAATGGGTGCCGTCCGGTGACATTACCTTTTCGGTTTCCTTAATCAGTTCCTTGCGGGTTGCCGGACGATTCAACTTAAGCATTGCTTCGCCGAGGCGGAACCAACAGGTCTTGCGGATGCGGCCTTCGCAGCAAACCGTTTTGTAAGTGCGGTCAGTGCAGCAGCCATCCGGATAGACGACATTGGATTCAACGTAAAGCGGGTTCGTGTAGCCGATTTCAAGAATCATTGTTATTTCTCCTTAAAGCAGTTCTTCCATGCAGGCGTTTTGAATCTTGTTGCAGATTTCAACCACGGAATAACCGTCGGTCGCCCAGAACTCACCGTTCGCATCAACAAAGCCGTCGTGTCCGAACTGATGGTCAAACTCGATGTTTGAGCCTTCGGCGTGGGCCTGGTCAATCAGCGCCCTGATAAGTTCTTTCTTGTCCATAGCAAGTCCTTAGTTTTAAACAACACCGCAACCCTCAGGGTTTTGTCTAGCCGATTTCGCTTCCCTTAGCAGCGGGTGGCGTTCGGGGGTGCGGTGTTGTTTGTTTCAACAATTCAAATATATTAAATTATCGCCATTCCGTCAATGGTTGTAAAGGAAAAATCTGAAAAAACTCTGTAAACTTTCATTTACTGTAATTTTTATGCTGAATTGACAATATATCAACAGCGATCTACTGATCATATTGTAGCAAGATTACTGTAATTTTCTGTAATAAAACTGCTTAAATTTCATTATTTTGAGACGGAAAAAGCACCCCAAAATGGGGCGCCAGTGATTTGGAGGATTTCAATTTTACAGTTTATAAACAGTTTTATCAACAGTTTATCAACTGTTCTGAATTTTCAAAGTTTGTTTTAATCTGAAGATTTCATTTTCTTTCTCAGTAAAAGAGAGCTTTTGAAATTCAGACCAACGTATTCTTTTAAGTAACCGCCAACCACTTTTAGCTAAGTTTTCAGTTCTTTCTTTATCATGCTGAACGACGCCTTGATCTTCATAGTGTTGCTCGCCATCAATCTCAATATAAATTTTTGATTTGGGCCAAGCAAAATCTAAGAAGTATCTATCTACATGGTATTGCATCTCAGCATCAGTAAAGATAGTTTCAAAGTATTCTTCAGCGTATGACTTACGTTGTTCACGCACGGTTGCATAACGGCTTATGCCGCGATAATTTTCTTTTTGTTTTGCAGCGATTTTAGCCTTCGTTTCATCTGTATGTTTACGGCCAAACCAACTGCTGTTTTCGCCTCGTTGATTTATACTATTCGTTTTAGCATACTTCGCGATACGTTCATCAGTTTCTTTAGTCTTTCCTTTATTCCACGCATCATGCCCTGCATTCCATTTATAGCGATTTTCAGCTAAAACTTTTAATGAATGCTCATCACGATTGGGATTCTCTTTACAAAGTCGCTCATGATTCCTTAATGAATTAGCATTCTTACAAGGCTTTCCACAAAATTTACAAATAAAATCATTTTCCATATTTTATTTATAAAACGGTTAGAGCAAAAGACTATCGACCTACGAGGAGTCGAACCTCTCTGCACCGCCCTGGATTGTTTATGCAGCCCGGGTTATGAGTCCGGCCCAAGGTAATAGATCGGTTTAGTTTAACTTATTATCGCAGTTCACTCTGCTTGAGGGATTTGCACACCTCGTGATCTTTAGTTGGGGTACCTGGATTTGAACCAGGGAATAGAGGCTTCAAAGGCCCCTGCCTTACCGGGCTTGGCTATACCCCAATAGTACCTCAGGAGGGACTCGAACCCCCAACCGACAGATTAGAAATCTGCAGCTCTATCCAGTTGAGCTACTGAGGCAGGGTGACAGCTTGGAATCATTTGATCATCCTATCGCGAACCGTCTGCTGCGACCTAACGCCAGTTAGGGTTTTAGTGCGGGTGGCGGGACTCGAACCCACGACTCCCATATTAAAAGTATGGTACTCTACCAACTGAGTTACACCCGCATTGATAGTGGTATCGGCCAGGTGGGACTCGAACCCACACGACATTACTGTCAGGGGAGTTTAAGTCCCCAGCGTCTACCATTCCGCCACAAGCCGGAGATTAGTAATCGTATTTTTCTGATAACTTCGGCTTGCGGTCAATTTTTATACCAGCTTGCCTGGCAAAAGATCTCGCTTGGCGTTTGCATTTAGCCCAACGCGCTTCTTTTTCTTCACGAGTTTCAATGTGTCTTTCTGTTGTCTTTTTCATCTTTTGCCTCTTGTTGTTATTTAATGCCACTGTGCCCTTCAGCATACAGTTTGGCGATTTTAGTTTCTTTTCTTGCTCGTGCGATGTCACCTAACGATTTGTCAATTTCCTTACGGTATTCAAGCAATGTCACCAAATCTTCGGTTGCACAATCCTTAAATCCGTGTTGGTAAGAAGATTGATAATTTCTAAGATAGCCGTTTATATCAAACATGAAGTTATGCGGATAGTGAAATGTTGCGCTGTTATCCTCATAAAAGGTAGCCCACAATACGTCACTCCGGCCATTCCAAGTTAACTTAGACGGAAATGATTTGTAAAGGTGATAGCGCTTACCGCGCGTTGCATCTTCAACAGTCAAGTCCAATCCAGTTTCAACGGCAGTTTGGTTCATCCAGTTGATTACTTCTTCACGAGTCATGTTCCTTCAGTTGTTGAAAGTATTTATAATATAACAAATTTTGAAATCTCTGTCAATGGTGGCGCCGGTAATTAAATTCCACCGACAACGCTGTTCATCTTTTCCTGTTGTTCGGCGATCATCGCCATGTTCTTGCGGTACCATTCAACGCGGTCCGCGAAGAGCTTGTTCACGATCTTCTGAATTTCAGCCGGATCATAGAACTTCTGCACCGGCAGCTTTTCCCAAGAGGTGACGCTGATCTTTCCGTCACGGTTCGGTGTCGGGTTGATAACCCCGTAAATCTTGTGGAACTTGTTGTACCAAGTGTCAATGATTACGGTACCCTTGAACATTTCCTTGATGCCTTCAAGGCTCTTCATGCCAGCACCTTCAGCCTTGAGCTCGGCCTTCTTGTTGAGCTTGAACAGGTTCGTGTAAGCCTGTCGCATCAGTTCAACAATTTCATCGGTGAGGCGTTCAGTTTCATCGGCAGGGCGCCAAGTCTTGCCGAGACCGTTGCGCTTGATGCGTTCACGGAGCAGCTCAAGATCGTAGTTGACCGGGAAACTGCCGCGAACAGGTTCAACATAGTGAGCGTAAATCTTGTTGAACCAGAGGCCGTCAAGGCGATACTTCACCTTGAAGGTGCGCTGAGCTTCTTTGTCAATCATGCGGAACGGAGTCGTGTTAGCCATAAGTTACCTCTAATTCAATTTTACAGATAAAATATAACAACAAACTCCGGAACCGTCAAGGGTAAATTGTGGATTTTATGTAAATTTTCTTTTACAGCCCAAATTTCGTCAATTCCGGCTATTGTCAGAATTTGTCATTTTATCCCAGTTTTTGCTTTGCTGGATGAACGCTGTAAACACCACGACCCACATAACTGACACGAGTGCCCAGCCGAATGATCCTGCCAAGATATTCAGCGGTATATTGACGAGGTTCATCCACCAGATGATTTGATGCAATACGCGGCACCACTTGGGGTAATATGCGGGTTTCGTTACTTTTGCCCAGAATTCCTTAAGCCGCTGCATAAGTCAAGCCCTCCACACAAATGCCTGCGTCATAAGCTTCATCCAGAACGCCCTGATAGCTCCACAGCGCATTCTTCAGCTGCTCTGCGTAGAACTCCTTGTTCTGCTTGATTCCGTCTGCGTTGGCGTGCTGTTCGTAATAGTCAACCTTGAGCTTTGCGAGCTCGAGTGACGCCTTGATCCGATCTTCGGTGGTCTTCACCTCCTTGATCTTACGGATAGCCAGCAAGCAATCTTCCTGGAAAGTGTCATACAGTTTCATCATTCTAAAACTCCTTTGATGATGTGATACGGGTCTTCCCATTCAGAATACTTCTTGTAAAGCGGAAGACAATGTTCGTGGAAATAATCGGTCAGCTTTTCAGGATGGTTGTCCAGATCATTGAAAGATCGGTACTTTGTTTTCCATTCATCAGGCTGTCGGCACAAGTCATACATGAAGAGGTTGCCGATCTGAAGGTCTAGATGGACGCGTGACCCCGGAAAAAGCTTGAACTTCTTGTCAGCGTAAACGGCACGCCAACCACCTTCATATTCAAGGTCGCGGAGGTCTTCGTTCATTAAGCGTTGAGCGTTGGCAACGCCGGGGTCTTGTTCAGGATCATAGCCGCCTGCAGCCATGAGCATTTCGTCAGTAAAGATTTTCCCCTTTTTGAATAGGGCCGGCGACTTACAGAGGCCATGGTCAACGACGATATGCTGGAAGTGACTCGCTTCGTGGACAAACATGGAGAAGTACTTGTCATCAGTGAAGGTGACTTCGTTGTTCTCGATCTTAGCCGCGAGGCGGTTGATGGCGATAACGACAATACCCTTATTCATGGTGAAATAACCGCCAGCCAGCGGGGGCAT
>JAEEGF011258928.1_pt1 | contig 20635 bp, 14 predicted proteins | sample 9134171 | NCBI WGS metagenome assembly JAEEGF01 (sample SAMN16246542, study PRJNA631951) | gut metagenome | biome: gut microbiome; feature: rumen; material: AP-attached | host: Bos | place: Iran: Karaj | collected 2018-10
GGTCACCACGGATCTGGAGATCTCGCGCGGAACATTTTCGCTTGCAAGCACCTTCTCGGGAATCTCCGGCTTCCTGTCCAGTCTCTTCTATATTGAAGTCTACCGCCGCTTCCGGCACAAAGTTCCGGCCATCATCGGCTTCGTCGTCTATGCCGGCGCCTGCGTGGGCTATGCCTTCGCAAAAGGCGTCTGGGCTTTCTATATCTACGGTTTCATCGCCGGCTTCTTCAGCTCCATCGTCGGTACCATCGGTTCGGCGCAGATCGTCAACAACTGGTTCCGCCGCTATCACGGTACCGTGCTGGGCGTGATCCTGGCTGCTTCCGGCGTCGGCGGCGCGGTTTTCGCGCAGATCGACGAAGCCGTCATGGAAGCCAGTTCCTGGCGGACCGCCATGCTGGTCCATGGCGGGGCGATCCTGTTTGCCGGCCTTCTGACCCTCGTTCTCCTCAAAAACCGGCCGGAACAAATGGGGCTCCATCCCCTGGGTTATGAAGACGCCGCGCATCCGGCCAAAAAAGGCCGCAGCCGCCACGTCGAGGAATGGGGCGGCGACAGTTTCAAAGGCGGCGTTGCCAAAAAGCCGGCCTTCTGGATCCTGGTCGTCGCATTTTTCCTCTGCACGCTTTGCTGCAGCACGCTTTTCAACATTGTCCCTGCGCACATCCGCGACCAGGGCATGAGTTCGGAAGTCTCCTCCCAGGTGCACAGCGTGATGCTGATCACGCTTGCCCTTGCCAAGATCATCGTGGGATTCTTCTGCGACCGCTTCTCCGCCCACAAAGTCGTCTTCTTCCTGATGGCCTCCAACATCGCCGCGGCCATCATGCTTGCGACCGTCCGGACGCCCGCCATGGCTCTTGTTGCGGTCAGCATTTATTCGTTCGGCCTCAGCTTTTCTACCATGATGCCCTCGCTTCTGGCTTCCGACCTCTTCGGTACGAACTCCTACGCCCGTTCCGTCGGCATCCTGGTCAGCGCGATCTCGCTGGGCGGCATGACTTTGACGCCTTTCTGTAATTTCTTATACGACCGGCTCGGTTCCTATACGCCCATTATGTATGGCATTGCCGGCATCGCGGTCCTGATCACCATCCTCTTCGCCATTGTCAGTATCCTTGCGGAACGTGACAAGAAAAAATATCTGGAAGAGCACGCGGAACTGATGGAGATGCTGGGTACGGACGACGATCTCGAAGTTTGATCTTTCCTGCTTCCGCGCGAAGAGATTGGTTCAAGGTTTTCATAAAAAAGGGGCTTTCTGCTTCATCCAAGAAAGCCCCTTCGCTTTCTTGGATGAAAGACACACATTTTCGGAAGTGTGCCTGGTTTATCTCGCCAGCGAGCCGCCGGAGAGGACGCCCGCGACCAGCAGGATCAGAATGAGAATGCCCAGGGCGATCCGGTAGAAGCCGAAAGGAATGAAATCGTGTTTCTTCAGATAGCGGATGAAGAAGCGGATGACAAACAGGGAGACGACAAATGCGACGCCCATACCGACGAAGAGCGCGATGTATTCGGTGGCTTTGAAGCCGAAGCCGGACTTCACGATCTTGACGAGGGACGCGCCCAGCATGGTCGGAATGGCCACGAAGAAGGTGTATTCCGTCGCGCAGACGCGGGAGAAGCCCAGAAGCAGCGCGCCAAGTATCGTCACGCCGGAGCGGGAGGTGCCGGGGATGAGCGACAGGCACTGGACCGCGCCGATCAGGAGGGCATCCAGCCAGGTGATTTTCCGCATGTTCGTGACGCGTGCCTTGCGGCCCGGCATGAAGAACAGTTCGATCAGCACGAACAATGCGCCGTAGACCAGCATCATGATGCCGATCACCAGCCAGTTGTTCAGATACTGGTCGCGGAAGTCGTCCAGGATCAGTCCGAGGACCGCGGCCGGAAGCACGGAAATGAGGATCTTCAGCCACAGGACGACCTTGTCCATGTAGAGATAATTGTCCGCAAAGCGCTGGAAGCCGCCGACGGCACCGCCCTCTTCCGGATTCGCGAACTGGCTCTTCTCCGGCGCATTTTTCTTCGTGTGGAAGGGCCAGAGTCTCTGGAAATATACGACGATCACCGCAGCGATTGCGCCAAGCTGGATCACCACCTCAAAGACCGAGAAAAAGCCCGCCGTGGCATTCATCCGAAGGATCTGGTCCGCGAGTTCAATATGGGTGGAGCTCGAAATGGGGAGCCACTCCGTCAGGCCTTCGATCAGGCCGAAAAGGATCGATTTCAGAATTTCCATAACTGCCTCCTTGCGGCTCATATTTTAGCATAGTTTCTGAATTGTGGAAAGTATTGTGATCCGCTGCTTGAAAACTACCCGGCCGGGTTTATAATGAAATCAAATTCACAAGGAGGTCCATGACCATGGATCAGCATATTCTTGATGCGCTCTTTACCGATATTGACCGGCTTTCGCCCGAATATGTCCGTTTCTGGAAAGATCTCTGCACCCTGGAAGGCCGTTCGGACGAGATCGACAATCTGAACCGGGTCGCGGACTTCATTGTTTCGCGTGCCGAATCCGTCGGTCTTCAGGTCATCCGCGAGCATGTGCCGGGTGCCGGCGATCCGCTCGTTCTGGTGCTTCCCGAGAAGCGCGGCGAAGACGGCGCGCCTGTGCACGGCAGTTTTACTGAGGCGGAAGGGCCGGTCTCTCTTCTGGGACATTTTGACACGGTCCATCCGGCGGGCGTCTTCGGCGAACCGGCCGTCACCGAAAAGGACGGCAAATTGTACGGCCCGGGCGTTTTCGACATGAAGGGCGGCATCGCCGCAGCCATTTTCGCCTGCGACATCCTGAACCGCTCAGGCCTTCCCCACCGGGAGATTCGCGTCATACTGGATCCGGACGAGGAAAGCGGCGAGCATCTCGGCGCGGAGCGCAAGGCGTTTCATCTTCGGCATGTGAAGGGTTCTGTCGCCGCCATCAACTGTGAGAGCGGCGTCGCGGGCAAGATGACCGTCGGCCGCAAGGGCGTCCTCCGTGTCGCCATCGATATCACAGGCATCGCAGGCCACGCCGGTTCCCTCTATTTCCAGTCCGCAAGCGCGATCCGCGAGGCGGCATACAAGATCATTGCCCTGGAAAGCTTCTCGAAGGAAGGCGGGATCACCATAAACGTCGGCCGGATCGAAGCCGGCACCGTCGTCAACATTGTCCCCGACCACGCCCATATGGAGGTCGACATCCGCTATCTGAATCCGGAGCAGTTTGAAGAAGTGAAGAATCATGTGGACCGCGTCACGCGTGAATGCACCGTGCCTGGCTGCCACGCCGAATGGCGCATCCTTCACGTTCTGGAGCCCATGACCGAAACCGAAGGCAACCACCGGCTGTTCGATCTGTTTGCGAAGACCGCCCATGAAAATGGTCTCGAAGAGCTCTCTCCTCAGGTCGTCGGCGGCGGCTCCGACGCCGCATTCCCCACGCTCCTCGGCATTCCGACGATCTGCTCCGCGGGAACGATCGGCCTGAACGCACATACGCTCAAGGAGCAAGCGGACATCGACTCGCTTCCGAAAAGGACCAAGATCCTCGTCGCTTCGCTGCTTCAGATCTGACCGTTTAGCGGCCCGGAAGGGGCATTGCCCTCCGCCAGAGGGGAGTTCATTCAGTCTTGATCTCTGCTGGAGGAAATGTTCAGTGAGATTTGAGAAAACTCTTTTTTGCGCTGAACTTTTCGGCATAAGTTAAGCGTGTTTGGGGAAAAGCTTGTCTTGCGCCGAACTTTTTTGCCATAAGTTAAGCGCATTTGAGGAAAAGCGTGTTTTGTACTGAACTTTTTTGGCATAAGTTCAGCGTATTTGATAAAAAGCTTGTTTTGTACTGAACTTTTTTGGCATAAGTTAAGCGCGTTTGAGGAAATGCTTGTTTTGCGCTGAACTTTTTTGGCATAAGTTAAGCGCGTTTGAGGAAATGCTTGTTTTGCGCTGAACTTTTTTACCATAAGTTAAGCGTGTTTGAGAAAAAACGCGATCTGTACTGAACTCTCCTGCATAAAGTTCCGTGCGCTGTAGTAAAAGCGTGATCTGTACTGAACTTTCGCAAGTCCTCCCTGAAAACCCACAGAAAGAGCGCCTGCCCGAATGGGCAGGCGCTCTTTGATTGCCGGCGAATATATTTACCGGATCAGCGTGATGTTCCGGAACACGGACACCAGGGTGTTCGCGACGGTGGACATTGTCTTGATGAAGATATCCAGCGCAACACCGACCACGTCCTTACGGGTATCGCCGACCGTATCGCCGGTAACGGCAGACTTATGGGCGTGCGAGCCCTTGCCGTAGCCCTTGAGGGCGCCGATCTCGATGTACTTCTTGGCGTTGTCGAAAGCGCCGCCGGAGTTGCCCATGAAGATCGCGCGCGGGATGGCGACGATCGTGGCGCCGATCAGAAGGCCGCCGACGAACTGGACGCCAAAGACGAAGCCGCCGATGATCGGAATGACCATTGCCAGGATGGACGGGAAGAGCATTTTCTTCAGCGCTTCCTTCGCGGCCAGCTGGATCATCATGTTGTAGTCGGGCGTTTCCTTGCCTGCAAGCACTTCGGGTGTCATCTGCTTGTCGCCGACGTCCGCCATGATCTTCGCGGAGTCGATGGTGTTGTCGGTCAGCATGGCCGAGAAATATTCGACCAGCGCGCCGCCGATGATGGCGCCTGCGACGACCGTGAACAGTGCAATGTTCAGAACCGGCTCTTCGCCGACTGCGGTGTAGTTGCCGACGTAGGAAACGATCAGGGAGACCGTCGCGAAAGCGGCGGAGCCGATCGCGAAGCCCTTGCCGACGGCTGCCGTCGTATTGCCGACTGCGTCAAGCTTGTCTGTAATGACGCGGACATCTGCCGGAAGATGGCAGCTCTCCGCAATGCCGCCCGCATTGTCCGCGATGGGACCGAAGGCGTCGATGGAGACCGTTGCGCCGACGAAGGACAGCATGCCCAGCGCGGCGATGGCGATGCCGTAGGTGCCGGCAAGCTTGCCGGAAACGAACAGCGCGATACCGATCACGAGGACCGGAAGAAGCACGGAACGGGAGCCGATCGCGTCACCCTTTGTGATGACAAACGCATCGCCTTCGGGTGCCATTTCCGCAAGTTTCCTCGTGGGTTTGTAATCTGTCGAAGTGTAATACTCGGTGATGATGCCGATCGCAACGCCGGAGAGGATGCCGAGGATCGCGCAGATCCAGGGGGTCAGCCAGCCAAGCGCCCAGCCGTAAGTCTCTTTGAGGATCGTCTGATCGGTCTGTCCAAAGGTGAACCAGGCGCCAACCAGGCCCAGACCAAGTGTCAGGCCGGCGGAGATCCAGGTCGCCAGATTCAGTTCACGGGAAGGATTGCTGCCCATTTTCTTCACGGCCGCAAACAGAAGGCCGATGAAGCAGCCCAGAAGGCCAAGTCCGCCGAGGATGATCGGATAACTGACCGTGGCGGAGTAGACCTTTTCGAGCGCTGCCGTATCCGCGGCGCCTGCGCCGATATACTGCTTGAACAGGATGACCGCGATCATCATGGAGGCGCTCATGGTTGCCACGAAGGACTCCAGAAGGTCGGAGCAGTTGCCGGCGATGTCGTTGACGTTGTCGCCGATGAAGTCCGCGATGACGTTCGGCACGCGGGAGTCGTCTTCCGGAAGATCGTTACGGATCTTCGCCAGGATGTCTGCGGAAATGTCTGCCGCCTTCGTGTAGTTGCCGCCGGCGACACGGTTGAACATGGCGACCAGCGAGCAGCCCAGCGAATAGGTGGAAATACGCATGATGGACGGATTCACGCCCGGAAGCGTCGTCAGGAATCCGCCGCCCGTCGCTTCATGATCAACGCCGTTGAAAATGACGAGGATCAGCGCCAGACCGAGGACGCCCATCGCCTGCACCGCAAGGCCCGCGATGGATCCGCCGCAAAGCGCGACTTTAACGGTTTCGCCGATCGATTTCGAGCTCAGCGCCTTGTTGGAGGTGCGGACGTTGGCATAGGTTGCCGCGCTCATGCCCAGAATACAGACCGAAGAACTCATCAGCGCACCGATGAGGAAAGTGATGCCGCTCGTCTTCTCGACGAACAAGCTGAAGACCAGCGCGACGGCCGCGACGACGATCGCGATCGTCCGATACTCGGTCTTCATGAATGCTTTGGCGCCGCTACGGATGATTCCGGCCATCTCCTTCATCTCTTCCGTTCCTTCCGGCATCTTCTTGATGCGGAAATAATTGAAGAGAATGTAGGCGATCGTCACGGCGACGATACTGAAAATGACAATGTACCATATGGTCATTTCTGCCATTTTACCTACCTCCGTTCCCACATGAAATAGTTTCGAACCCGGAAGACAATGTCCTCCTCAAACGTTTGCATTGTAACATATGGATTTTGAGTTTTCAAGAAATACGGCTGTTATTTTGAGAATTTTCCCGTATTTTTCTCAACAAAAAGAGGCAAATTCCCGCACTAGTCCCTTCTGAACAGGTCTCTCGTATAGACTTTTTCTTCCACGTCGTCCAGCGCAGGGTCGTAGTGATAGACATTCACAGCCGCCAGTAAACAAACCCTCTCCGAATCATTTCATCCTTGTTCAGGATCCCTTTCACATCTGCCAGGACTCTCTTCCCTACTCCATACAGGCTTTCCAATGATTCCGCAGATAATGTCTTAAACTTGTCATGGGCTACTGCTATTATTACGGCGTCCATCTCTTTCAGGTCTTCCGCCTTTGAAAGATCCAGATCATACAGCCTTTTGGCTTCTTCCGCGTCTGCTTCCGGATCCACCACTAACGGTTTGATTCCGTACTCTTCCAGTTCTCTCACGATATCGATCACCTTGGAGTTTCTTGTGTCCGGACAGTTCTCCTTAAAGGTCACGCCTAGAATGGCTACCCTCGCATTCTTGACCGCTTTGTCCGCCTCGATCAATTTCTTGACCACACTTCTGGCCACATATCTGCCCATGTCGTCATTGATGCGCCTCCCGGCGGAAATGATCTGGCTGTGATACCCCAGCATTTCCGCTCTGTATGTCAGATAATACGGATCCACTCCGATGCAGTGTCCGCCCACCAGACCTGGCGTGAACTTCAGGAAATTCCACTTCGTTCCTGCCGCTTTCAACACCGCCTGGGTATCGATCCCCATACGGTTGAACATGATGGAAAGCTCATTCATAAACGCGATATTGATGTCACGCTGGCTGTTCTCGATCACTTTGGCAGCTTCTGCGACCTTGATGCTTTCAGCCTTATAGACTCCCGCATCGATGACCAGTTCATATACCTTCGCGATCGTCTCCAAAGAGTCCTCGTCCATCCCTGAAACGATCTTCGTGATCGTCTCGAGCCTGTGCACCTTGTCCCCCGGATTGATCCGCTCCGGAGAATAACCGACTTTGAAATCCTTTCCGCACTTCAATCCGGAAAACTGCTCCAGGATTGGAACACAGACCTCTTCAGTCACTCCCGGGTACACTGTTGATTCATAGACCACGATGCTCCCAGACGTCAGATTTCTGCCAACGATCTCCGAAGCGCTCTCAACCGGCCCAAGATATGGTGTATGATCTCGGTTGACCGGCGTCGGGACCGCAACAATGAAGAACCTTGCTTCCTTCAGCTTTTCCTCATCCGTAGTGAACTCGACCGTGGTGTTCTTGACGGCCTCATCGCCCACTTCATTTGTCGGATCCTTGCCCTCTTTATATAATGCGATCTTCTGGCTGTTCAAATCATAGCCGATGACATCGACCTTCCTTGCAAACGCAACCGCCAGCGGCATGCCCACGTAACCAAGGCCGACCACTGCCAGCTTCTCTTCCCTTTGAATCAACTTTTGGTCAAGAGTCATTTTTATGCCTCCATTCATTGCTAACTCTCTTTTTTAATCACTCGTCTGAAGAATTGTCGTTTTCCGCTTCCTTTTTTTTCACAAAAAGCGATTTCACGTACTGAATGTCTGATCGTTGTATGAAGATCATTTTTGAGACAGGAATTTTTGATCGTCTACTGAAATAGATGATGAACGCTACTCCGCAAACAATGTTGCCAATACTGGTTGCGAAAGCAGCGCCATGAATGCCCCAAATCGGTATGAAAACCAGATTAAGTATCACATCCGCCACGACGGCAATGCTCAACATAATTAGATTCAGGATTTGCCTTTTATTTATCATGTTGTACTGGGATATGATCTTAAAGAAGACCACTGCCAAAACACCGCTCGCGGTGATCAGGATCACCGGATACGCCCCTGCGTACACTTCGCCATAGAAGAGGCGAATCACCAGTCTTCCGAACACAAAAATCAAAATGCATATTCCCACAGAAGCCCAAAAACCGATCCGGCATACTTTTGCAACCTCTTCATCTCCTGCCCCTTTGGTCAGTTTAGAGGCCAATACCCCTTTCAAAGTGTCCGGAATCAAAACGATTTTGTCTGAAAGAGATAACCCTAATGAATAAATACCAATCATTGCGTCTGTGATGTAGCTATACTGATGAAGCATCAACACATCAATCCGATAGTTCAGCATTGTCATCAGATAAGCCACCATGGGGAGAAAGCCATATTTCAGCAGTTCAAGGAACAGTTTTGGTATGCCCTTGTCCCATCGTGGTCTTGTGTGAAGAAGGATCGTAAACACAATGCATCTTAACACTTCAACGAATGCCAATATAGAGATGCCCCAAAAGATATCCGCTGGAATGAACACCCATAAGAAGATCAGATAAACTATTTCTGCTAAGCTGATAATGGCCCACCAGGTGTTCCGTCTGTTTGGTCTTTCAATCAAGGAAATATAAGACACGATTCTGGAATATCCTGTTAATGGAATCAGAACCATTGCTGCCCGAATTTCAATACCGACAGGTAGCAGAACAGCAAGTGCGATTGCCGTAATGAAAAGAAAGCCGTATAAAGCCATGGTCAAGCTGACGAAATTCTGAAATATAGCCTCTTTGCCATATTTTTTTCTAAAAAAAGGATACGCTTCGTGTATTCCAAATGTGACAATAATGGATACAGTTGATGCTATACTTGAAATGTATGCCGTTTCCCCTTTCAGATCCGGCCCTAGGTATCTTGCAATCAGAATCGATTGTACGATTCCCATCGCGAGCGAAAAAGCCCGTGTCAACACGGAGAACAGATATTCGTTTTTCAGTGTCTTTTCTATTCTTTTCACTGCTCTTTTAAGACCTGATTGTCTTACAGCCGTTAAGATTTCACGTCTTTGTTCTCGTAAACTATATGATAAACTCTGTCCGAATGGCTCCTGAGGTCTTTTTTTGTTCTTTTCTCGAATTGACGAGCATTGCGAGAAATGCCCAAAAATACGGTTCATACCAGAACGAACTTGAAAACCAAAGTTTGGCAATAGAGTATAACCCGAACAGGATCGTAATAACTCCTGTAATGTTTTTGTTTTTTCTCCAGACTTGTACCGTTCCCCAAACCATTAGTAGGATTAGGATACTTCCCAAAAATTTGCCGAATGTCAGTATTATCTCAAAAACTATATTATGTGCATAGACAAACCGCCCCGTCAAATAATAACGATCTGCATAAGCCCCATGCATTTTGAAGAGAGAACTATTATGAATGACTTCGCCCAGCATCGGCCATATCTTTGTCTGTCTTGCCTGGTCATTCATCAGATCTCCTCGACTGATGTAATATAATGTTCTGGAGTTAAACCCGAGTCCCTCGACGGTATTATAGACAGCTGTCATAATTGGCTTCGATGTAATGATCAAGATTGCCACCATAAGAAGTCCAGCGAGAGTGATCTGTCTCAAATTGGGTTTCCCTTTAAAAAAGAGCGTCACAAGAATAAACAAAGCATAACCCACAACACAAGCCCGGGATCCAAAGAGGATTCCAAGGATAATCGCTGTAAAACTAAGCACCAAACTAACGATTGTCTTTTGCTGTCGGTGTTCTTTGCTGATATTTACGTACTCTGCCAGAAATATCAGCGCCGTCATCTCCATATGATATCCAAATCCCATACTGTAACTGGTATCCATGGTAAAAATGCTGCCGATATTGAGAAACAGAACTGCCGCAACCGCTTTGAGCAAACGGAACAACTCTTCTGACCGATATTGATACTGACGTATAATGTAATATGCGTAAATGCCTCTGCCAAATCGGAAAACCGAATCGAGCACCTCATAATTCCCGCTACTCATAGTGCCATCTAAATAAGGCATGTACTCCGGATGCGTGATGGCTGTTGCCAGAAACACCAGCCCGATAAGCACATATAAGCCTACTGCATCCCACGTGTCCAATTGCTTCTTTGTGAACAAATGAGCAGCGAATGCGGCACCTTGCAACAATAATAACGCTCCGGCAACAAGAATTCCGCTAAATCCAATAATGGTGAAAAAATTGACTAACGTAGTGTGCGTAAAGAAAAGGAATGTCATAACTGAAAGAAATGACACTCTGATTCTTTTTGTTCCAATTTTGAAGACAAACACACTCGTCACAATTATTACCGTTTCTTCCGGTTATAAAAGCCCGACACCCAAATATAGATCAAAAGGAGACTGTAAAGCCCTTTGTCCAACAATATGATTGCGCCTTTCCTTGTCCAGATGAGGTTTCTGACATTATGATTGTTCTGATACATTTCATCATCACGGATCATCTGTAAGTATTCTTTTTTCTGCGCTTTTGAATACTGATCCGCATACGCTATGGTCAATACTACTTTAGCAACATCTGATGTGAAGCGCGTGTTCAGCAATTCTTGTTTCTCATCTTCCGGAAGGCTGAAGCCCTCTGCGAATTGTTTTAATCTCCTATGCTGTGTGCAAACGTTCTGATATAGCATAGGATTAAATCGATGTGAAATGCTGGAGAAGTTACCAGTATAATAGTAATAAAAGACCCGATTCAAGAATACTATCCGCTCTGCGTGAGAAATAATCGGCAAAATCTGGTATAAATCCGTCGCCCTTACCACCTCTTTACAATTGGAATAATCTGCCTCCCAATCTACCAGGTCTCGACTGAACACTTTATTACATAAAGAATTAAGCCCTGTTCCTTTGATCAATTCCCGGTATATAATGTTTCGTTGCGCTCCTTCATAAAGCTTTCCGTCTTCAAATTCGTAATTGAACATTCGGGTTCGTTTCTGCCTGTCCTGTGTCATATTAAAAATCACCAGGTCCGCATCCGTTTGTTCAATACTCTTCCGGATCATAGACAATGCCGTTTCCTCAATCAGACAATCATCTGAATCCATAAAATATAAGTATTGCCCGCTTGCTTTTTTCAAGCAGACTCTCCGCGTGTCCAGTGAACCGGTATTGTTTTTGCTGACGACTTTGATTCTGTCCGGAAAGCGGTTTTCCCATTCCATACATTTCTTCAGACTTCCGTCCGTCGAGCCATCATCGACCAAAATGATCTCCAGATTCTTCTCATCCTGTCGAATCACGGAATCAACACAATCATCAATATAAGCTTCGGAGTTATAGACGGGAATCATTACCGAAAAAAACATTTTGTCTCCTCATTAATGAGCCAACTCTTTCAATGTATGAACAAATTCTGCGTAGTTTCGTCCTTCTTCAAACGCCTTTTCCCAGGAACGGCGTGCGTTTGATCTGAACGATGGAAGGAGGGAAATACTCTCTTCTATCTTTAAGGCAATCATCTTTGGACTATCCGTCGGCTCAACCAGTAACCCATTGTAGCCATCAATGACCAGTTCAGCTGTTCCACCGACATTTGTCGCAACGCAAGGGATCCCGAATGACATTGCCTCCATGATGGATACCGGAAGGCCTTCGGAATCGCTTAAATTGATAAACAGATCAAAATACTGTTCTTTATACTCTCTCAATAAGGCCTGATTGAACATTGCTCCTTTCAATTCGGCCTCTACAGAAGCCGGAAGATCTCGGACCGCTTGCTTAATCTCTTGCATTATTTCGCCGTCACCGTAATGGACCCATCTCACTTTTGGTAACGAGAGATGCTTCAGTGTTTCGACGATTCGATCAATCCTTTTAACCGGAAGAACATTCGAACAACTGACGACTGTAAAACATCCTTCATTTTTTGCTTCCTTCTGTAAGCCAAAATCTTTTGTGCCGAGGTATTTGGTGATTATTTTATGCGTATAATCTGGATACTTACCAGCCAGATACTCTTTCCCATATTTGGAACAGGGATAAACAAATGAGAGGTTCTTTAGAAGGAACTCCCTGCATGGTATATACTGATCTTTATTCCTTTCTTCGTAGAGATCATATCCGTGCGCTCTGGAAACAATTTGAATGTCCGGCCGTTTATATTTCTTTCGCACCAAACAAGCCACATATGGCTGATACTCAAAACGATAAGAGTAAAAAACAATTTCATCTTGAGCAATACTCTTCCCGATTTTCTTGAAAACCTGGTTTGCCTCATAATGCGCTCTGCATAGATAAATGACAAGCCTCTTGATTCTGGATACCCGAAGCCTTCGCTGTTGAATCAGCTTTCCAATCTCTGTATAAAAAACTTTGTCAAACAGAACCGAAAAAGCCCAAAACACATAAACAATCTTACTGGCAAAACGAATGGGAACAATCGTTGTCGATTTAGGAACTGGCCGGCAAGTTTTTTCCGCTTCCTTCCTCAACATTAATGCGCATATATATACCTTGTCGAAAGTGTGATAATGACTGATTTCAGATTCCAGATATGCTTCTCCCTTTCCATAGGGAAACATATTGGCAAACAAACATAGTGTCTTCACTTTGCTTCCTTCTTTTGTTGCGATACCATTCTTGAGCTTTGCTTCATTAAATCATATTCAAGAATCCGCGTTACGCTTTCCCGAAAAGAGACTGCGGGGTGAAAACAGAATGCCTCGTAAAACTTATTGCTGTTCAACTCGGAGTTCCCGTTTTCTTCTCCCGGTATGGTAATGATTTCCACATCCCGTTGCAACTGTTCCCGGAAAACATCTCGGACGGTTGTTGCCATTTCGCATAATGAGATTCCTCTTTCCGGCCCCAGGTTATACACGGTATCCCATATGGTATATTGACTGCCTGCCATTTTTGTGATTGCCGTTGCCGCATCACTCACATCCAAAAAGCCAAACTTTTGAAAATTCTCTTTTACAGTGATTCGACCTTCGGAAAGCCCTGTAGCCACTAACTTATTAATGACTCTCTGATCAAAGCCGGGACCAATCAGGCTTGCCATCCGAACATTTGTCCAAGCTGTATCAGATTCTCTGAAAAGACTCTCCAGCAGTAGTTCCACAGAATACTTCCCGACTGCATAAGCAGATTCCAGGCATACCGAAGTACCTTCGTCTGCAGGCTCAATTCTATGTTCAGAATAAACGCTTTGAGACGAGATATTAATCACCCCTTCCGCATCATAATCTCTCGCCGCTTCGAAAACGCGCTGTATATAACGTAAGCCTTCTGCAAGTCCGAGTCCATTCGTGCCCCTTGGATAGGCACAATGGACCATTAGTGCATCCTTGATGATTTCAGCCCCTCTTTCTTCAAATAGAGCCTCTTTGTTAAGAATTTCCAATCGGGACTTGTCAACGTGCTGGAAACATTCTTTCAACTCTTCTGCCCGAGAGGAAAAAGCGAAAACCCGGTGGTCGTCATATTGCAAAAGGCTAAGCAGAAGATTTCGTCCAAGAAACCCTGATGCACCAGTGATGATGATCTTCTTACGGTTTTTCATAAAACAGTTCCCTCAAAATCAGATTCTGTAAGTCCCGGAAGGAGCATTTCCTCCCCGGTGTCGGATATAACATGGGCAAGTTTTTGAATCGTAAGCATCTCGTTTTTCATGGCCTCGCTGCTGTCCGCACGGCCCAGAACTCGCACTGTAATCTGAGCGAGCCGTCCTTTCATGCTCTGCGTGATCGTGTCTCCGGGGGGATGAGCCGTCACAACATCCAGAACGCCCGGCAGGTTCCGAATCTCATCCAGTCCGGTGATTGCTGCCACTTTGCCCGGGCGGCAAAGCAGCGACACATTATAAGCATATTTCCCACCCAGATATGGATCAACTTTACAGGAAGCATCTGGTTCTCCATAATTGCCCGTAAGGGCGAAGCGGATCATCATATCCAATGGGTCAAATCCGCACACGCCTTTTAGATTGATGTATTCTAGCGTCCCTGTGAGGCGGTAGCCGATATCATAGACCCATAATTCCCCGTCGACGATCTTGCACTGCATAAACATCATGCCGTCACGGATTCCGACCGCGCGGAACATCTTCTCCATCTTTGGTGCAGTTTCCCGCAGAAAGCGTGGCTGGACAGAAGCCGGGTAAGTATAACCAGCAGGCAGAGGGAGTTCGCCTTCCTGATTGTGCTTCACATGACGATTGCCCAAAAGCATCATGTGATACTGTCCTTTCATGAAAAGCCAAAACACCGTAGCCTCAGGGAGATCCAGATACTGCTCGACAACAGTCACCTTCGTTTTTGAGATGTCTTCTGCGACAGTAAGTGCTGCGCGGAGTTCTTCCTTGTTTCGACAGATGGTAATGCCACGGGAGCCACTGCCGTCAGCGGGCTTCGTGATGACCGGATATGGAAGTCTCTCTGCTGTGTTGCATAAATTCTCCCAATCGATATGGTATTCCGGAATGGTCGGAACCCCAAATTTCCGCATCAGTTCTTTGTACTTTTCTTTGTCTGTAAAGATCTCGAACTGTTCTTTCGTTCCATAAGCGGGAAATCCGATCCGGCTGCAGATCTCTGCATAATAAGGAAGAACAGAATCCGTAAAACCCGTAAAGACTCCGTCGAACTGTTTTTCCCGAATAAGCGTCACCATAGCATCGATATCCGCAGTGCTCACATAATAAGCCTCGTCAGCGACTTGCTTAGCAACGCTTTTTCCCAGCGGATACCAATCCGTCACGCCGCATACAATGCCCATCGCTCTGGCGTGGCGAATAATCTCGCATGAAATGCGTGATCCTCCCAAGATGAGAAGACGTTTGCCCTTCAGGTCTTGATTCACTTTCCCAGATGCGCATGTTGTCATCTCAGACTATTTTCTCCCTTGCCCATTCATGGATTGCTGAAATGATTGCATTCATATCGTCTTCTCCGTAGCGCTGATCCAGGATCAAAGACAGTTCATTTTTTCGAATCCCGGACTCTGCGCCCATCACTTCCGGCCAGTGTACCGGGCAGTAGATACCCCTCTCAATCAGTTCTCTCCGAAGTGAATCACGCTTTTCTGTTTCTAGAAAGACAGGAAGGAACAGCGGAACATCCGATTCCGGATCAATCGACGGCAATGTCAGGACCTTTCCATTCAGATCTTGAAGTCCCTGAAGTAGGGTTTTCAGATTGTTCCGCCGTGTTTTGCGAATCGATTGTATATCTAAAGATTGGAGGATTCCAAGAGAAGTCCCATCGATTTTAAGCAGCCTGTCCACATGGATCAGGTCGTTCTCAAATTTGGCCTGCGCAAGCAGGAAATGTTCTTTGGAATCCACCTTGCCCATCAGATAATCGTATTTTTCACGCATAGCGGAGATGATTTCTTCTACTGCATGATTACTATCCAGCTCGGGTTTCTCGGAAAGACGGCCATTTTGCTTTCCAAGCCAACCGCCTGAAGGGACAGCGACCCATTTCCGGAGACTGGCAACCAGATAGTTGCTGTATTCTGACGCGGGGTCAGCGCGAAGAAGAGAATGGGTAATATCTTCTATCACAACCGCCCCTTGTTCATGAAGTTTTCGGATTACTTCACGCTCTGCCTTTACGGACAATCCGAAATAGCCCATAATCAGGACAACCGTATGCCAATCCGCCTCCGTAAAGCCGTATGTGAAAGCATTATCTTCAAAACTCACTTCATAAAACTCTATACGAATGCCTCGGTCTACAAAAGCCTGGAGCATGGAGACGCAACAGTAGGATGGCACCAACACGCGGCGGATGCTCCGTTCTTTCAGGATGTCTCTGATCGCCAGATCAATCGCACTCCGGCCCGAGAAAGTGAAGCAACTGTCTTCCGTCTCCGGAAGCCAGTTTACGGATTGTTTTGCCTTCGCCTTCTCTGTTCCATCCAGCCAAAAGTAACTGCCGATTTCTGAATACGTCATCTCATTCCTCTTTATTCCGCCGTCCTTTTCTTCCTGCAAAACACGATATGGCCCGTAATCTATAACCTTCGTTGTCCCACGTATGGAAACGTCTGATCGCTTCGCAACTTTTAAGACCGTTTTCCAGAGAATCTTCACATCCATTCCGAACGAAAGTCCGTCCACATACCGGAGATCCAGAAGGAAACGCTCATCCCATGGAAGATTGTTTCTTCCGCTTACCTGTGCAAGACCTGTTAATCCGGGCTTGACAGCATGCCTTCTTCTGAGTTCTTTCGGATAATGCGGCAGATAATAAATGGATAAAGGCCGGGGCCCGACAATCGACATGTCTCCTTTCAGGATGTTCCACAGTTCCAGAAGTTCATCTAAAGAGCTTGCACGTAAGAATTTTCCAAACTTCGTGAGCCGTTTCGCATCCGAAAGGAGCCTTCCGTCAGCGTCGGTTTCATTCGTCATGCTTCGGAACTTGTATAGCTGGAATATCTTTTCATTCATTCCCGGGCGAGGCTGTTTGTAGACCACCGGGCGGCCTAATTTCACTCGGACAAGAAGCGCTGTGATGAAAAGAAGCGGGCTTAGCAGGATCAATCCGAGCGCAGAAAGCACGATGTCCAGAACTCGCTTTATGATTTTTGCGTAGAACCGATGCCTTTCCAAAACATACTCCTTTATCGTCTGTTTTTAGCTTTTTTCAGCAATGGGGAATAGAACCACCGTCCGTTTTCCGTTTCAAGAATAGATCCGTCCAATTGAAGTGCGTCCAGTGAAGTCAGTGAGTTGATCTCCAGAAGCTTCACTTTGTTCTGATCTGTAATGACATAATCGAGCCCCAGATAATTGGTCTGCGGCAGTAGTTTTTCTATCCCTTCAGTACATTTCTTTACTTCATCCCAGCATGGAATCTGCCCTTTTAGCTGTTTGTTCGTTTCCGGATGGCGATCGATCAGCTCCGCCGCTCTCTTTTTCCCGACTTTCTTGATCATATAACCATTGCTGAAAGACCCGTTTTCATCTAAATAACACAAAACGCCTCCTGCGTTGAAGTTTTCCACCACCCCCGTATGACTGCTTCCAAATCGAATAAAGCTTTTAAGAAATCTCCATTCCCCATTTGCAGCGCCCACCAGGTATCTGATCGTGTTTGCAGTCTCTGGCCAAAACTCTGCCAGATAGGGACTCGTGGATAAGTACTCTGAAATGGCATAATTGCGAAGCGAGGCTATTTTGGAAATGAAGGCTTCTTCTGACAATTCTTCATTGTTCAAAAGGACCCGCCCGTCTTTATACTCTGCTTTATAGAAACCTTTGCCAACCGATCCGGTAACCAGTTTAATCGCAAGTTTCTCCTTTTCCTTCAGCAGAGAAAGTATTCCCTGAAAAGTGTGCAGTTTTTCTGGAACTTCAGCATCCATCAAGGGAACGACATTGCCATTCTCATCAATCATCGCATAGTAGTCCGGCATATACTTCCCAAGGGAAGTTCCCGAAAACACATACTTTATCACCATTTTGTCATCAATGATCTTCGAATAATAACCATTGATGGGATGGATGCTATTATACTGCTTTGTTGTCAGATAATTGCTGCAATTGCTCTTTGTCAATTTAAGGATATCCCAGTCTGAAACAACAAATCCACGTCGATGAATCGACATAACCCGAAACGGATGCAAAAGATTGTTCTTATAATCCGACAGCAACCCTCTGTATATGCGATACTTTCTAAGTTTATAAAGCTCTCCTGACGTGAGAATTCTAATGATTCCCATTATTAATACCCTCTTCGTTAACTTTGATGTCCAAAAGGACATTCTTCCCTTGTTTATCTTCCTTCTCTGTATGCCGGAAAAAACTCTGTTTCCATGTTGGCACGCATAACTTTATTGATTCGTGAGTATTGCTCTTTGTTCCATATTTTTTTTGCAATATAAAAATCAAATTCCGTGGTCCTGCCGAAATCTTTTTTAAATTTGTACAGTCCGTTTTCCGGGGAGCGGGAGGTGCCTCCGCCGTAGTGAATAACCTGGTAGCCATTTTCATGCCCCCAAAGCGCCAATGCATACTTCAGAATGTACGCCGGCGAAAGTTCCAGATATTCAGACAAAGTCCCGGATAAATGGGCGTGCAGATATTTGCCATACCGAAAATACAGTCCCATGGCAATCAACTTCCCGCCAAGAAAAACCTTCCCTGTGATGACGTTTTTCGGGAAAGAGGACAAGATGTTTCTGAAATACTCCTGACTAAAATAATAGTAATTGTTCGCGTTATCCCGGTTCATGGTGGAATAGTAGACTTCCATAAAGTCATCCAGTGTCTGCGGGTGTTCGCAAACCTCATAGCTGATGGCGGAATTAGAGAGGATTTTTCGGATATCTTTCCTTTTGTGTTTTGAAAACTCGATTCCGATGACGTCGTCATATGTCAGATTCGTTCCAACGGTCTTCCGGTCAAACAAACTTCCATATGCTTCCTGAAAAACCTTTCCATTCCCTAGAATGGGATGAAAGCGGACAAATTCATCGACAATGTTCTCGCGTTCTGTATAAGCCTGGAACTCGGCTATATAAGCTTTGATGAGTTTCTCCTGATCCAACGACCAGTGGATTATCGGGCCACCATAACCGTATGGTGTAATCAGATCATAGTACCGGGCGCCGTTCCCCAGAGAGACAGGGATACTTCTTTTTAGGAATAGGTTGGTGATTAGGCCATATTCGCATTCAAAACGGAACTCCTCCGCCTTGCAGTTTTCTGATTCATAAAGTTTGGCATATGCGGGCTCAAAATAGATATCAGGATATCTTTCCATGCCATAGGATTCATTTTTCACCTGAAACACCTTCTCACGATCTCGATGATCCTGTCCTGATCTTCCGGAAGCATCTTATTGTCCGAGGGGAGGCAGAGACCACGGCGGAAAATGTCCGCGCCGATATCGCGGCTTCCCTCTTTGCGGCCGTTCCCGTCCCGCGTCACAAAGTCGTGTTCCTGATAAAGCGGCTGCAGGTGCATGGGCTTCCAGATGGGACGGCCTTCCGCGTTGAAGCTGAAGAGGGCGTCGAGGATCTCCATCGGGCAGGTCTTCCCGGGCTCGGATTCATAACTGTATTTGGTGCCTGTACGGGTTTCTTTGCACATGGCTTCTTCGTCGATGAGGAGGCAGCTCAGCCAGCAGTTGGAGAAGGCCTTGTCCTCAATGGGGTTCACCGTCAGCGGAAGGTCTTTGAAGCCTTCTTTGTAGCGGTTGTAAATCGCGCGTTTCTGGGCAATATGCTCTTCCATATGGAGGAAGTTGCCGCGCGCAACGCCTGCGACGATGTTGGAGATGCGATAGTTGTAGCCGAGCTCGGCGTGCTGATACCACGGCGCCTCTTCCCGGCTCTGGGTAGACCATTTGCGGACCTTCTCGGCATCTTCCTTGTTATTGGTAACGAATGCGCCGCCGGTCGAACCGGTAACGACCTTGTTTCCGTTGAAGCTGATGGCCACAAAATCGCCGAAGCTGCCGCATTTTCCGGAGACCAGGCTTCCGTTGTAGCTCGCGCCCAGGGCTTCTGCCGCGTCTTCAATGATCACCGCGCCGTGCTTTCTGCAGATCCCGACGATCTCGTCCAATTTCGCAGGCACGCCGTAAAGATGCGCCAGAACGACGATCTTCACGTCCGGATACAGTTCGAAGGCCTTCTCGAGCGCTTCGGGATCCATGTTCCAGGTGTCCGGTTCGGTGTCAATGAAAATGGCTTCGCCGCCTTCATAAAGCACCGGATTGACCGACGCGTCAAATGTCATGTCGCTTGCGAAGACTTTCCGGCCAAGAAGGGCATTTCCGGGCTTTCCGCCGGGATAGATCCTTTCTGCCGCCAGTTTGGTGGCCAGATGCAGAGCGGCCGTTCCGCAGGCCAGCGCGACGGCATATTTCATCCCCAGCTCATCGGCGATCATCTGCTCCAGAACGTCGATGTTCTCACCGATCGTGGAGACCCAGTTGGTCTCAATCGCTTCAGTGAGGTACTTCAGCTCATCGCCGTGCATGGTGGGAGATGAAAGCCACTGCCTCTTTTCAAAGGCGTGAATGCCGGTAAAACGGGGATCTTTCGACAGATCATTAAAACTCATCTATTGCCTCTTTTCGCTCAAATGGTCCGGAGCGGTTCTTTCGCGTGTGCGGGAGATGTTGATAAGGCTTCTACTCCCTTTTAATCAGACAAATATACAGATTGCATTATACGTCAAACAGGCCCTAAAGACAAGTTATTTCAAAGGCTTGCTGCTTGGTCTTTCATATTTTCCGGTCAGATGGTTCAAAAAACGCTTGATTCTTTTGACCGGGAGGCGTATGATTCCACCATATGAGAGACTAAAAAAAACCCCCTTCGAGCACCATCGGGTTTTTACAGTCTCTTTTTTCTTTGTTCGAAGGGGTTTGCGGAAAGGAAGCGAAGCCTTATGAAGTACATTTTCGTGACAGGAGGCGTGGTCTCCGGGCTTGGAAAGGGCATTACCGCGGCGTCTC
>JAEEGF010191524.1_pt1 | contig 20633 bp, 20 predicted proteins | sample 9134171 | NCBI WGS metagenome assembly JAEEGF01 (sample SAMN16246542, study PRJNA631951) | gut metagenome | biome: gut microbiome; feature: rumen; material: AP-attached | host: Bos | place: Iran: Karaj | collected 2018-10
CACCGTCTGCAACCGCCTGATAATATTTCTTCATCAGATTGTTGATTTCAGGATATGCGTCCACTTCAAGGGGTTCATCAGGAATAACATATTCCTCTGATTCTGTGGCATCTTCCGTTGCAAGTACAACCTCAGCGGTATTGTTCTTCTTTGCCACAACAGTGGTAAGCACGATTGCCAATGCAACAAGTGCAACGAATCCCATAATTATAAAAGCTATACGCTTATTTTCTTTGATAAGGATTTTTATATCCTTGAACCAGTCCAAAGTTTTGGTTCTCAGTTCTTTAAAATCTACTTTCTTCACTTACCTGTTCCTCCGAAACGTGCCCGACAGGAATCGAACCTGCATTAAAGGCGTCGGAGGCCTCCGTTCTATCCATTAGACTACGGGCACTTCTATCAAGTTGCGCATGGACAATGCCCCAGCTAACTCAATATTTCTTAACAACTTAGATATAATAGCACATATATTCTATCGTGTCCAATCGACAGCCCATCAGTTCCGATTCAGAAAAAGGCTCAGCCGCCTGTCTGACGACTGAGCCTCTCTATACTTTTCTGCCTCTTCCCTCTTAACGACAGTGACCTGTCAAAGGCATATCGAATCTATGCAAGTTCCCTGTCCTTGCCCATGAAGAAGAGTGCTATTGTATCCGGTCCAACATGTGAACCCGTGCAGTAGTCATAAGATGTATTGATAAACTCTCTTACCTTAACCTTCTTTTGAATCTCTTCCATCACATACAGGGATTCTTCATATGCGTCCGCATGAGCTATGCCTATGATCTGCTCCTCGGGATTGACTATATTATTGCATACCAGTTCGATGATTCTGTTGAGAGCTTTTTTACGTCCTCTGATCTTTTCAAACTGAACTATAAAACCGTCTTTACTGCCCTGAAGTATGGGTTTGATATTCAACACATTACCCACAAAAGCTGCGGCATTGCTGAGTCGACCGGTCTTTGCAATGTACTTAAGATCTCCCACGGTAAAAAGACCGTTCATCTTGTGAGAATAAGATTCCAGTTTATCTGCAACGCTGTCTATATCCATACCACGTTCACGCATCTCAACGGCGTATATGGCAAGAATGCCCTGGGCAAGGGACGCATTCAGTGAATCCACCAATCTGATCTTTCTGTCGGGATATTCTTCCGCCAGTTCTTCAGCAGCATTAACAGCAGCATTGTATGTTCCGCTGATATTTTTACTAAGGGAAAAATAGATAATATCCTCACCTTTATCAAGTACGGGTCTGAAGCTTTCCATGAATCCGTTGGCATTGACCATGGATGTCTTCACGTCCATACCTGCTCGGATTTTATCATAATATTCTTTGCCCTTTTCCCTCTCTTCTTCCATGCTGAGATTCGGATCGAAGCACACAAGTTCTTCCCCGTCCACGTAGTTAACAAAAGAGATTACATTTATGCCATATTTCTTAACTATGACTGCGGGAATATTGGCCGCCGAATCCACAAATACCTGGTACATAACATTTCTCCATTCGTATGTAGTATTGATAACTACATATTATCATTTTAATTGCCGCATTGCAAGGGAATCGGCTATTCTTTATAGTTTTTTAATATTTGAATCAGGCGCTTGCTTCAAGAGGAAGCAGCCTTTTCTCGTCAGGAATGTACTCATAGGCATGATCGGACAATATCTCTTCTCTTTGGAGTTGGGTTGCATTCACCTCTTTGACCAGACGGCTGAGACATTCTCCCCCGGCATCACCTTTTACTTTTGGAATAATGATTACCTCATGAATTGAACTTGGAATAAGATAATATGCCCCTCCCATTTCATCGGCCAGATGTTCCAGCATATCAGGGTATACGATTGCCGAAGCTCCGAACCATTTTGCCTTATTGGTAAGGACATACATCTGGAGATTTTTATTGTTGATCTCGTTCATGTTTTCTCTGGCAGGTGCCATAAGTGCATTCCTTAGTTCATCCGTGTTGACATTGCCGTTCTCTTCTATGTATATCTCTTCCAGCAGTTCCAACATGCCTCTCAGATAGGCCGGGAATCTGTATGCCATCTGTGTTACCGCATCTTCATAGAGGGTATCCGTGTCGACTCCCCATATCTTCATCTGCCTGTTTTTTATAAGGATGGATCCGCTGCCGATCTCCTCACCTTCCACAAGAACAAGAAATACCACCGCAAGGTCCGCATAATCAATGTAGGGCACATCCTTTAATATATCCTTATTCATATCCTTGTTGATAATCTTGATTCCCAGCTTGCCCTTCACCTGTTCATAATCATCGATAAAAGACATATCCATATCGCTATGCAGCTGATTCACGTCCCTTATGGCAATGAATCTTCTGAGAATACATGCCAGAGGCTCTCCCTCAAGGTATTCTCCATACATTGCGTCCACATATATACTGGGGGATATCATCTCACCGTCTTTAGCCACAATGATTCCATGACGTATAGTGGAATTGTTCTTCTGAACAATGCTGCTCCTTACACTGTAGCCCTCCTTATAATGATCCTGAAGGCCTTTAACCAACTTTTCAATGAATTCATCAATACTGATCTGATTGTTCATAACTGTATCCTTTCTTAATGGGTATAGTTATCAACAAAAAAAGACAACGGCATAACCGTTGTCTTAATTCCGAAATAAAGATGCATCTTATACTCTTGAGAGATATTCTCCTGTACGAGTATCAATCTTGATAACATCACCCTGCTCTACAAAGAGAGGAACAGCTACCTGTGCACCTGTCTCTACTACTGCGGGCTTTGTAGCACCTGTAGCAGTGTCACCCTTGAATCCGGGCTCTGTATCTGTGATCTCAAGTTCTACGAATAAAGGAGGCTCAACTGAGAATACGTTACCGTTGTGTGAGCAAACCTTACACATCTCATTCTCCTTAACGAACTTAAGTGAATCACCGATCTGGTCTGCATTGAGTGCGATCTGCTCATATGACTCTGTATCCATGAAATGGAAGAGATCGCCATCGCTGTAGAGATACTGCATATCTTTTCTATCGATACGGGCTGTAGGGCACTTTTCTGTTGGTCTGAATGTCTTCTCGACAACACCACCGGAAATAATATTCTTAAGCTTTGTTCTAACGAAAGCTGCACCCTTACCCGGCTTTACATGCTGAAATTCGATGATCTGGTAGATGTTACCTTCGAACTCAATGGTAACGCCATTTCTGAAATCACCTGCTGAAATCATTTAATAATCCTCCTAATATAAACGCGTAATAAAAACCTTTGAATATTTTATACCATATTTACGCACTTTTCAACATTTTTTACAAAATCTCCCCAACAATCTCCCGAGGACTTTTTCCGTCCACACTGATTGTTATATCCGCAAGAGATTCATATATGGGGTTCCTCTCCTTCAGCATGTCCCCGATATGGGTCTCAAGTGCTTTCTCGGTCTTAAGAAGAGGTCTTGTTTTGTCATTCCTTACCCTGTCGGCAATGGTAGAGACTTCCGCCTTCAGATAGACCACTATTCCGAGTTCTTTAAGCAAGGCCCTGTTCTCTTCCTTAAGAGGCATGCCCCCTCCCGTTGAAAGGATGATGCCCGTTCTTCCGGACAATCTCTTCAGCAGATCCGTCTCTCTTTTTCTGAATTCATCCTGTCCGAATCTTTCAAAAATCTCGGCAACAGTGCATCCTGCTTCCTTCTCTATCAACGAGTCGCAGTCAAGCAGTTCATAATCCCTGTTCTGCTCCTTAAGAACTTCCACAAGTTCTCTTCCTATTCGCGACTTACCCACTGCCATATATCCTATGAGTATTATATTCTCAGACGCTTTTTCGCAATTCTTCATATACTTCCTCTATTGCATCTTCACCGACTTCCACACCATGAAAAAGCTCAAATGCCCTGATCCCCTGATACATAAGCATTTTCAGACCGTTATAAGCAGGCTTGCCTGCCTCTACGGTATATTTCATTGCCTTTGTGACAGAGGGCTTATATACGGCATCATATAGAACAGCGATTTTTTTAGCGTAAAAATCCCCGTCCTCAATAATCGCCTTGGTCTCATCATTTAAGCCCACGGACGAACACTGAATGCAGACCGCATCAGAGTCGGGAAGTCTCGACCAGTCCTTCAGGTCATAGGCATCCATATCTTCGTAGCCTGTTTTATCTTTGAATTCCTCAATAAGGGCCGCCGCCTTATCAAAGGACCTGTTGAGCACATATATGTGCTCGGCCTTTTCCTTTATTGCCATAAAAAGTGCCGCTCTTGCCGCTCCGCCGGCTCCCAGTATTACGACATTTCTGCCCTTAACTTCCACATTCTCGGAAAGCAAAGCTCTGTATAATCCTTCCACATCGGTATTGTATCCTCGGTAAGTCTCCTCGGCTTTAACCAGTGTATTCACCGCTCCCACAGTCTCTGCCACGGGATCATTTACCTCCACATAAGGAAAGACTAAAGTCTTATAGGGAACCGTCACATTCATACCGGCTATCCCTAATGAAAAAGCACCGTTAACTATGCTCTTTGCGCCGTATCTGTCGTCACATTCGAAAGCCACATATACCTGATCGATACCCATGACTTTTGCAATGGTGTTATGAATCAAAGGAGACAGGGTATGCTCTATGGGATTACCCAATACTCCCAGTACTTTTGTTTTTCCGTTAATCATTTTCAATATCACCTTTTTTGATCATCTTATGCTTTCTGAGATAATCCTTAAGTATGAACCACTCCAGCCTTCTCTTAAGTATAATCTGAATCTCTTCGTGAGGGTCCATATACTTTACCATAAGAGCTTTTATTCCCGCTCTTTTTGCTCCCCATACATCTGTGAATATCTGGTCGCCGATGAAGATCGTACTGTTTCTGTCAGTCCCCATTTCTTCCATGGACCTTATATATGCCTCGGGATTGGGCTTACCCGCCTTCCACATGGTATGGACGTGAACGTCTTTATTAAAAAGATCCACCCTTTCCTTCCTGTTATTGGATAGGAGCATACACTCAAAACCGATCTTTTTCAGCCTCTCAAAGAGTTCAATGCTTCTTTGGTCCGCAGGCGCACCGTGAGGTACAAGTGTATTGTCTATATCATAGATTATTGCTCTGTATCCCTTATCCCAGAGCTTCTCATAAGGTATGATATAGGCGGATTCATAGTATTCATCGGGAAATAATTTTTCAAACATAGGGCTATTCTATCATAGTTTCAGACAATAAAAAACCCGTAGCCTTTGTAAGCTACGGGCGATTATTCTTAGTTCATCTTTGCGATAACAACACCGTCTTCCGAAGAGAAAACGTTGCTTGCACTTCCTACGAAGTACTGGTATTCCTTGAGGATACCATCCTGCTGCATATCGGAAATAGCCTTTTCCATATCAAGATCGTTAATATCTTTATCGCTTCCGATATAACTGAAATCTGTATTTTTATCGAATGTAAGTGAGACACTGTTGGGGTCGGTTGCACGAGGTCGTAAGTCAACTTCTTCAATCTTAGGAGCTTCGATCTTCTCTACTTTGGAAGGCTGCTCCACCGGCTTGTTAACCTGTGTTGTTTCATCAACCTTGGGAATGTTGTTTATACGGTAGTCACTTCTGAATGCTCCAAATCCGCCGTATCCAACATCTTGTATACCCATATGTCTCACCACCTTTCTTGTATAAATTATTTAGTATTGCCGCCTTGCATATATTATATCGGTCTAAATCCAAAATACTTTATAGTACTATAAGCCTATTCCGGCACTTTTTAGAAGACTCTTGGTATATTCATGCTTAGGATTCCTGTATATTTCATCCCTTGTATTCTGCTCAACAATCAGTCCGTTCTTCATGACCATAACCCTGTCACAGAGCTGATATACAACCCTCAGATCATGAGATATGAAAATGATTGCAAGATTAAGGCCCTTATGAAGTTCCTTAAGGAGTTCCAGCACCTGTGCCTGAACCGTAACATCAAGAGCCGATACGGGCTCATCCGCAATAAGAAGCTTGGGATCCATCATAAGGGAAGCAGCGATACTGATTCTCTGTCTCTGACCACCCGAGAGTTCGTCGGGATATCTGTCAAGATACTCTTTACTGAGTCCGACTTTTTCTATCATCTCAGCAGCCTTTTCAAACCTTTCCTCGGGGCTCTTATCCGTAAGATTCCTAAGGGGTTCCTCCAATATGAATCTAACCGTCTTGGCCGGATTAAGGCTGGCCTTGGGATCCTGAAATACCATCTGAGGATGCTCTTTGCTGCTTATTATTATCTTCCCCTGTGTCGGCTTAACCAATCCCAGGATTGACTTGGCAAGTGTTGATTTGCCGCATCCCGATTCTCCTACGAGGCCTACTATCTCACCTTCGTTGATATGAAAATCCAGGCCCTTTAAAACCTCTATTCTCTTTTTCTTTTCAAAAAGACTCTTCCTCTCCTCTGCAAAGGATACATGAAGGTCTTTTACTTCAAGAATTTTATCCATCAGTTCAATGTCCTCTATAATTCCACCTTGGGAATAGCCGCTATAAGCTTTTTCGTGTATTCTTCCACCGGATGATTGAAGACCTCTTCCACAGGTCCTTTCTCAACAACATAGCCGCCCTTCATAACCAGTACTCTGGAACAAAGTGATCGTACCAGACTGAGATCATGTGAGATAAAGAGAATGGAAGTATTATGCTTTTTATTAATGTGCTTAAGCAGGTCCACAATCTGGGCCTGAACCGTAACATCAAGAGCCGTTGTAGGTTCATCCGCTATAAGAAGTCTGGGAGTTATGGCCATGGCGGCCGCAATCATAACCCTCTGTCGCATTCCTCCGGACAGCTGATGGGGATATGAATTGTATACCCTTTCGGCATCTTCCAAACCCACATGGGAAAGAACTTCCAGAGCTCTTGCTCTGCGCTCTTCCGCCGTCTTATCGGTATGAATACGCATGGTCTCTTCCACCTGCCAGCCGATCTTCTTAACAGGATTAAGACTGGTCATGGGCTCCTGAAATATCATGCTGATTTCATTGCCCTGGAGAGATCTGAGTTTTTCTCTGGGACATGTAAGCACATCCGTATCACCGAATTCAATCTTGCCTCTTTTTCTCATATCATGTCTGCTTAAGAGACCTGCAATGGCAAGAGCCGACATGGATTTGCCGGATCCGGACTCACCAACCAAGCCCACTATCTCGCCTTCGGTCATATCAAGGTCAAAATCATATACAACCGTTTCGGGAATGATGTGATCGTGAAATTCTATATTAAGATCTTCTACATGTAAAAGATTATTTGCCATTTTTTATCCTTACTTTTTGCCGTCAACCTTCTTGCCAAGCAGCGCTATACCAAGAACCATCATTATAAGCGTTATACCGGGTGCGGTCGCAAGTCCCGGCTTGGAAAAAAGATATGTCTGAGCTTCGCTTAACATACTTCCGAGACTGGCATCCGGCGGCTGAACACCTATACCTAAGAAACTAAGTCCCGCTTCCGCAAGTACTGCATTGTTAAAGCCGATAAGCACTGACGAAGCCAGTACCCTGATACAATTGGGAAGCATATGGACGAACATAACTCTAAGATCAGCTGCTCCCGCCAGTTTTGCCGACTGCACGTAGTCCATATTTTTGATACGTATGTATTCGCTTCGCACTATTCTTGCGTAACTGGGTATAAATGCTATGCCCAGAGCAACAGTTACCTGATATTTTCCCGAGCCCAGTACCGCCACAAAAACAAGGGCAAGCAGAATGCTTGGGAAAGAGAACATTACATCGTTGCAACGCATAAGGATCTCATCGATTATGCCTCCGTAATATCCCGTAAAGGCACCTACCACGGTACCGAATATACATCCGAAAGCAACGGTTCCGAGACCTATAAGCAATGTGGTGGTACTACCCTTCATAACACGGCTTAAAACATCTCTTCCGAAATTGTCACAGCCCATCAGATGCTGTAAGGAAGGGCCTGCCATTTTAAGTGAACTGTTCATGGTCTCCGGATTATAGGGAGTCCAAAAGAGACCTATAAGGGACGGGATCACAACGATGGCAGTAAGTACTATTCCGACTATTAAGTTAAAATCATATGATTTTTTATTGTTTGTTTCAGTCTTTTTACTCATGTCATCTATGACCTCGTTCTGGGATCCACTACTCTGTAGAGAATGTCTACCAGAAGATTGGATACAACAACAAGTACTGCGATTATCACGATGATAGCTTCCACAACGGGATAATCTCTGTTCTGTATGGATGTAAGAAGTATTCTGCCCAGTCCGGGAATTCCGAATACCTGCTCTATTACAATGGATCCTGCCACCATGTCCGCAAGTGCCATTCCAAGAAATGTTATTACGGGAATGCAGGCGTTTTTCAAAAGATGTTTGTAGAATACATCTTTTGTCTTGTTACCTCTGCTGAAGGCGGTTCTGGCGTAATCCTTTTTACCTTCTTCCACTAGCGAGGTATATAAAAGATTGAAAGCCATGGCTGATTTGGGCAAAGCTATGGCCAAAGCCGGGAAGAACATATAAGCCATGAATCTTCCGAAATTAACATGATAAGACACATACCCTCCGGGAGTGAAAAGTTTTAATCCCAGTCCGAAGAAAAGGGTTATCAATATTCCTCCGAAAAAGGGCGGAATGGACATGATTACCTGGTTAAGAATCTGAAGTATCTTATCAATCAGAGAATTCTCATGCCATGCGGCATAGACTGCAAGTACAACCGACAGCACTATCATAAGTATAAAAGAATATACGGTTAACATCAGTGTCAGCGGTATCTTATCCTTTATCAGACTTGTGACCGGCATACTGTAACTGTAGGATTTTCCGAAATCACCATGCAGGACTCCCAATATCCATGTAAGGAATCTCTCGGGAACAGACTTGTCCAATCCCATAGAGGCTCTGAGGGCAGCCAGTTTTTCCGGTGTAGCCTGAGTTCCCAGTTTTGCCACCGCCGGATCTCCCGGTATGATGGAAAATGCCAGAAAGACAAGACATGACACTATCAATATGGTCAGTATTGCACTTATGATTTTCTTTAATACTGTAGGCATCTTATCTCCGTTAATAAATCTAATAAACAAAGGCTGTCTGCGACTTGGCGCAAACAGCCTTAAGTGTATCATTGCAACTATTTGGCAAATCTTATTTTGCTGATATCCTGAGCATACAGAGGATAGAATTCATATCCTGTGAATTTGTTGTTGATAGCAACGAATTCAGGAAGGTCCTGGATGTATACATTGGATGCTTCATTGGTAAGTATTGTCTCGCACTTCTTGTACTGTGCGGTCTGCTCTTCGTCATCCGTGCTGGCAACAGCTGCTGCATAAGCGGCGTCATATTCGGCGCTACTGAAGTTTACGAAGTTGTTGGATGCATCTGAAACATATCTTGAGAGTAGTGCTCTTGCGGACAATGTAGACGCATCAACACCGATAACAGTAGCTTCATACTGTCTTCCGGAATATACATCACTTAACCATGTATTCCATTCAACCTGATTGATCTCGGCTGTTACACCGATAGCCTTAAGTTCTTCTCTGATTACTTCCGCAGTCTGAACATGCTGCTCATAATTGGAAGGAACAGTGATTGTGAATGTGAATCCATTCTCGTAGCCTGCCTCAGCAAGAAGGGCCTTGGCTTTTTCTATATCAGGATTGTATACGTCATTAAGTTCTTCCATAAAGTACTTGCCGAAAGAAGGGAACATGCTGCTTCCTATCTCGGTACCCTTGCCGTCGGATACAAAATCCATGATCTCCTGAGGATCAACGGCATAGCAAAGTGCCTGACGTACCTTCACATCTGTGAAAGGCTCTACGGCATTATTCAGATAAAGGGCCTGAACAAGGTTCATGGTTCCTTCAAGTACTGTAAAATTATCACTGAGTTCTGCAGCCTGAGCTGATGTTACTCTTGGGAACATATCGATTGATCCGCCCTCAAGACTCATAACAATTGTGTCGGGATCTGCAATAACCTTAAAGATTACATTTTCAATGTAAGCGGGCTCTCCCCAGTACTGGTCAAATCTCTTCAGAACGATATTGTCCTGAGGACTTCTTGACACATACATATATGGGCCTGTACCGATAGGCTCTGTACTTGCATCCAGGTGATCGGCCGGGATTATGGCACATGTAAGGTTGGGTAAGAAATCTGTATCCGCCTCAGCAAGATTGATAACAATCTTCTTGTCATCAGGGGTGTCAATGCTTGCAATGTTAGAAAAAGCCGCTACTAAGGTCTCTCCACCATCAGCACCGGCACATTTATTGATAGAAGCTTTAACATCCTCTACTGTAACTGCCTTGCCATTGTGGAACTTGATTCCATCTCTTAAAACAAATGTGTAAGTCTTTCCGTCTTCGCTTATTTCGTAAGACTCTGCTACAGCAGGGATTAATTCTCCATTACTATTTGGTTTTACCAAGCCTTCGAATATGTTGAAGAGTACTTCTCTGGTTCCTGCCGCTGCGCACAGGTGCGGGTCCATTGTATCTTCAATATCCTGAGCTATTCCAACAGTAATCGTAGATCCATCTCCTGCCTTGTCGCCTCCGCATCCGCAGAGTGCAATAGTCAGAGTGCATACAAGAAGCAAAGAAAGAATCTTTTCGAATTTCTTCATAATGATTCTCCTCATCTTTCTTATATCTACTGATTATTTGAGCAGTTTAACTGCCCGTTGGTATATGTATGTATGTGAACTGATCAGATTCACACACACATAAAAACAGGTGACAGTCGCATAACCGTCACCTGCATTATACTACTTTTTTACTTATTTGCAATCATCTTCTTAAGTTCGTCCATGAATGTGTTAACATCCTTGAACTCTCTGTATACAGAAGCGAAACGAACATATGCAACAGGATCGAGATCCTTTAACTTATTCATGATAAGTTCACCGATAACTTCTGCAGATATTTCTTTCTCTTCCATGTTGAAGATCTCTGTCTCCACTTCATCAATCAGACGAGTGATCTGCTCTGCACTTACCGGTCTCTTATGGCAGGCTCTGAGTATTCCGCTCTCAATCTTGGCTCTGTCATAGGCTTCTCTGTTATTATCCTTCTTGATAATAATAAGGGGAATTGTCTCAACTTTTTCATATGTGGTGAATCTCTTACCACATTCGTCACATACTCTACGTCTACGGATGGAATTGTTGTCCTCCGCCGGTCTTGAGTCGATTACTCTTGTATTTTCATGATTACAAAATGGACACTTCATTATCTTCCCTTTCCCAAAAGAATGATGATTTCAATAGATGTATTGCTTTAAAACAACACAGCCCTCAACATATAGTATTATAAATTACGGAAAGGTTTATGTCAACAAATTCTGTAAAGCAGAAACAAGCTTTTAATCATTAACCCAAGATATCATCTTCACACTGAATTACCTGTTCCAGCTTGAAGTCATGATCCATTATGAGGATGTCCGCATTTCTGCCGGGAAGCAGGCTTCCCACCTTATTCTCCATGCCGATTACTTTTGCCGGGGTATCCGTACAGGCTTTTACCACATGCTCTTTGGGTATTCCCATTTTAATTGCAGACTGCATACAGTCATATAGGTTGGATGCGCTGCCCGCCAGAGTACCGTCCTCAAGGAGAGCCCATTTGTTGCTTACGTGTATTCTCTTGTTACCCAGTACATAATCACCATTAGGCATTCCCGCAGCTTCCGTGCTGTCGCTGACAAGACATACTCTGTCCGCTTCGAATATTTTGAATGTACTCTTTACTACGGAAGGATGTATATGAATACCGTCCGCAATAAGTTCAACCGTAACTCTTGATTTGTCGGCAGCTGCGCCTACCACTCCCGGACTTCTGTGTCCGAAAGAAGACATTGCGTTATAGAGATGGGTAACATGTTTTGCCCCAAGCTCAAAGGCTCTGCTTGCCGTTACATAGTCCGCATCGGTATGACCTACGGAAAAAACAAAATCATTTCCGCTTTTTTTGATCAGGTTAAGTGCTCCGGGAGTCTCGGGAGCGATCACTACAATTTTGATCATTCCTTTTGCGCTTACCTGGAGACGATTAAGCAGTTCTATATCCGGATCCACAATGTATTCCGCAGCCTGCGCTCCGCATTTCTTAGCCGATATAAAAGGACCTTCAAGATATACTCCCTTGATATTGGGATGATTCACTTCCGCTATACTGTGAAGAACTTTATGAAGATCATTTTCTTCCAGTGTCATTGTAGCCAGACATATGGATGTGACACCATGCTCTTTTTCATATGCAACTATGGAACGAAGTCCGTCCGGTGTTGAAGAGCACACGTCATGACCGTTGGCACCGTGAATGTGAAGGTCCACAAGTCCCGGGATAATATATCGGTCACTCTCATAATCATCCAGCTGGGATGCGTTACACATTTCCACTGAATCAATCTTGTCCCCTACTACAGTTATGATCCCCGGTTCGAATTTTCCCTCAGATGTAAATATCTGTCCTCGTAATTCCTGCATAGCTGCATTCCCTCATATGCCTGTTAACAGTTCCTTTTATTAAAAATATGGAGAAGCTGTAAGCCGGGTTATGTCATTTAAGATGATCATCTATCTAGGACGACTGTTACCAGCCGCCTCCAGCAACCTACCTGAGACGAGGCGGGCAACCTCATGGTCTCTGCTTGGTCTTGCTTCGGATGGGGTTTACATTGCTGCATCTGTTACCAGATACACGGTGGTCTCTTACACCGCCATTTCACCCTTACCTGCTTGCGCAGGCGGTATACTTTCTGTTGCACTGGCCTGGGAGTTACCTCCACCGGACGTTATCCGGCATCCTGCCCTGTGAAGCCCGGACTTTCCTCTCCCGGTAAACCGGCAGCGATCATCCACCTCTCCATATATTTAATTACTTATTCTTTTTGGAAACCATATCTTTCAATTCGGAAAGAACGTCTCCATACTTGCCTGATTTCATGTAAGGATTACCGCGAAACATCTGGCGTCTCATGAAATCCTTCCATCCGGTGATAAAACTGAGCTTGCCCTTTAACTCTCCGAGCTTGACTCTTATATCACCAATCTCTTCTCTGATATCATCACCGATATTACCGATATCAAATTTCTCTCTGGCTGCAGCGACTCTTCTTTCAAGACTTTCAATTGTATCGCTGATCTTACCGCTTCTTTCTTCTTTGATATTCTGTATATCACTCTCGGCAAAAGCGAGGATAACATCCAGTCTCTTCTGATATCTTCCGACTTCATCCTTAACCGCTTCGAGTTTCACAAGGATATCTCTGATATCCAGAGCTGTCTTGATTGATGACACCAGATCCGATACAAATATAAGACTTACAAACATCACAATAAGATTGAGATATTTTACTGCTATCATATACATCAGATGTTCAACCGGCTTGTGAATTATCTCAACAAGACCAAGAGTGAACACTCCCCACAAAAGTGAAGACCAGAGACTGATGTAGCCTTTAAAATTAAGCTTTACTTCGGAATAATCCCAATATCTTACTTTGAAGATTGCTTCCATTGTCATTCCCGTCAGCAGTTCCATAATGGTAGCCGATATGGATCCGGCTAAGAACATCAGGGTAAGATGCCCTCTGAAAGGCAGTGTTACCAGCAGCATCAGAACCGCTCCCGTTCCATATATCGGAATCATGGGTCCTTTCAAAAAGCCTCTGTTAACAAAATTTCTTTCCTTTATGGATACATAGGAAGTCTCCCAAATCCATCCGACAAAACAATAGAAGTAAAAGAAAAACAATAACTGTATAAACGTGTAACGCATAGTATCTAACCTCTATCAGATCTGACTGAAGTCGATTACCGGCTCCTTGGGTTCCTTGCATATCTGAACACTGTTGGCGTAGAGCACCGGTCCCTGTCCCTGATAAGCATGGAAGTCCTCGATACGTATAGTTGCATTCACTTTTACAAATGCCTTCTCGGGAAGGTCCTTTGCTCCCTTCCATTTGCAGGCAAAGCCTAAGAATGCCATATCCTGTGCACAGCATGTCATGGCCATACGTCCCGGAACAAAGAAGTCCTCCGACATATCCATGGGCTTGGCAACCATGCCCACATATTCAATGGTCTTGCCGTCATATCTTTCCATGTTGTCCATAATATCGATATACCATGAACCGTATCCGGCATTATCAAGTTCAATTACATCGGCATTGATATCATAAGGGAGTTCTTCCGCAAGACTTACATTAATCTCGCCCTCGGAATCCTCAAATACTATCTCTGCAGCCGCATTGACAGCCTTGACATTTCTCTTGTAGGAGGCCAGATCGTTAAGATTGTCACATCTGTTGAATATTATGAGTTCCGAACGTCTTACATGCTCAGCCACAAGAGATTTCATGTTGGTATAAAAAGTGGGAAAAGTAGATGCATCTATGGTTGTGATCTGCTGTTCCAATCTCCAGTTGCTCGGGAGTTCGATGTTCTTGGGGTTCCACATACCGTTGAACTCGATGATAACTCTCTCGGGATTGACCTTTTTCTCCAGATAACTGAGGCTGTCCGGAGTGAAATCTTCCTCGTCTTCGATCAGTTCCATTACTGTCATGTTCTTCTTAAGAAGATTCTGATCGTATTCCTGTTCACCCTCCTCACATACGATGAGCAGAGTCTTACCGTTAATCTTAAAATATGGTTGTCTGATGGTATATTGAATGAACTCGGTCTTGCCGCTCTCCAGAAAACCGTTGATCATATATACCGGTATAGTTCTTTTTCCAAACATTTTCATGCCTTCTTTTTATTTCTTTTTATTGCCTGCTTTGATATATCTTATTTAAAAAGACCGGCAATAAGATCTTCCTTGATCTCAGCTCCGATTACACAGATCTTACCTGTAACATCAGGTGAGCCCTCACGTACATTGACCTCTCCCGGAGTATAGTCAAAGTATATCCAGCCCGAACCGTCGGCATTCTCTACCATACCCTTGCTTCTGAGTACCATTCCGTACTTATCCGCATTGTCAAGTTCGGCCAGTATTCTTTCTATATCGGCCTTGCTGTATTTCTTGGCTGTCTCATAACCCCAGCTTGTAAATACCTCATCAGCGTGATGATGGCCCTCATGGTCATGGTCATGATCATGGTGATGATGATGGCACTCATGCTCGTCGTCATGGTGGTGATGGTGGTGGCACTCATGCTCGTCGTCATCATGGTGATGATGGTGGCATTCATGTTCATCGTCATCATCGTGGTGATGATGGTGGCACTCATGCTCGTCGTCGTCATCATGGTGATGATGGTGGCATTCATGTTCATCGTCGTCATCGTGGTGATGATGGTGGTGATGACAGCAGCATTCCTCATCATCGTCGTCGTGAGCGTGCTCCATCACTTCTTTCATAAGCTCAGCTTCCAGATCCTTGGCTCCCTCGATGGTATCAAGAATATTCTTACCGTCAAGCTGCTCCCATGGAGTTGTGATTATTGTAGCCTTGGCATTGTGCTCTCTGATAAGCTCAAGCACGGTATTCAGCTTCTCTTCCGTAATATTACCGGTACGGCTTAAGATGATTGTTCCGGCATTTTCTATCTGATTGGTAAAGAATTCACCAAAGTTCTTGATGTACATCTTTGCCTTGGAAGCATCCACAACAGCTACAGCACTGTTGAGCTCGCATCCTTTTAATTCCGCATCTTTTACAGCCTTCATAACATCGGAAAGTTTTCCTACTCCGGAAGGCTCGATAAGTACTCTTGCGGGATGATATGTATCAATTACTTCATGGAGAGATGTTGCAAAATCACCTACAAGTGAACAGCAAATACATCCCGAATTCATCTCTGTAATCTCAATGCCCGAATCCTTTAAGAATCCACCGTCTACACCAATCTCACCGAACTCATTCTCAATAAGTACTACCTGCTCGCCTTTAAGGGCTTCGCTGATAAGTTTCTTAATAAGAGTAGTCTTACCGGCTCCAAGAAATCCTGATACTACATCAATTTTTGTCATTTGTACAACCTTCTTTCTCTAAACTGTGCATTATTTACACAGGGAAGATACTTCCGCCAACAAATTCTCTGCAGATTGAATTGTTGGGCAGCTGATCTGTGGGAATACTTAAGAAATATCCTAAGAATTTTAACATTCTCTTGGCTTCATAATATTCCGGTTCATCTTCACCTATGCTGTAAAGCAGCGGCTCAGCATACTGCTTGAGTGCTGCAAGTTCGTATATCAAAGCCGAATTGAACATTACATCCGCGCCTTCCTGATAAGGGAAGATATATTTCTCTTCTCCCTTTCTTACATTGGGCCACATCTGAATTGTTCTCTTGGCACTTGCACCCCTTGTTCTGAAGTCTCTGACCATACGGCGGATCAGACGACCGTCTGTGGTAGGGATACGGTTATGTTCGTCAATATTAAGTGTTGTCAAAGCACTTATATATATCTTGAACTTGCTTTCATTGGGAAGAGCATAACTCATCTTCTGGTTAAGTCCGTGAATACCTTCGATTACAAGGATATCATCGGGCTTAAGTTTCAAAGTATTGCCCTTGTATTCTCTCTTACCTGTCTTGAAGTTGAATGTAGGCATCTGTACCTCTTTGCCTTCAAGAAGATCCAGCATGTCCTTATTGAACTGTTCGGTATCTATTGCTTCAATACACTCAAAATCAAAATCTCCGTTTGGAAGTCTGGGAGTCTTCTCTCTGTCCACAAAATAATCGTCACATGCGATGGGATGAGGATTGAGACCGTGTGTCTTCAGCTGGATGGAAAGTCTGTGTGAAAAGCTTGTCTTTCCCGAAGACGAAGGACCTGCGATCATAACGAACTTCACACCGCCGCGATTGGCAATCTGAGTTGCAATCTCACCGATTCTTCTCTCCTGAAGAGCTTCCTGCACAAGAATAAGTTGCTCAAGATTGCCGGCACATATCTCATTGTTAAGATCGCCGACTGTCTGTATATCAAGCTGGCTGCTCCAGTCTGTTCCTGTTAAGAGGGCATTGAAAAGTTTCTCCTTAGGCTCAAATGGACTCTTTGTTGTGGGAGTCTTGGCATGAGGAAGAACAAGCATGAATCCGTTCTCGTAAGGAATAACCTGAAAATACTTGATATATCCGGTGCTTGGAAGCATGTATCCGTAGAAATAATCATAATATCCGTCAAGGCAGTATACATTAACAAATGAGCTCTGACGGAATTTGAAAAGATCAACCTTATCTTTCATTCCCTGATTTCTGAAAAGCTTAACAGCCTCTGCTATAGGGTATGAATGCTTAACGATGGGCAGATTGAGCTTAACAAGTTCAGTCATTCTGTCCTCAACCTTTTTGGCAAGTTCCTCGCTTGGAGTATATTCGCCTTTGCATGAAATATAGATTCCGTGATCAACCTTGAATTCCACCTTGGCCTTGCTCTTGATCTTATCTCCAATAATGTCGCTGAGAGCCTTAACAAAAAGCATTGTTGCACTACGCTCGTAAGTCTTGTGTCCGATGGCATCATCAAGTTTGATGAATTCTACCGTTGCATCCTTGCTGACGGTCTTTGACAATTCTCTGATCTTGCCGTTCTCTGTAACAAGTGCTATGAGATTGTCGTTTTCAGCCTGATAACCCCCTGCGATTTCCTCAAATGTTGTTCCATCGATGTATTCCATTGTTTTGCCGTCGATTGTAATTTTTGCCATAGCTTATTCTCCCATCATTTGTAGTAGTTTAATGCCTTATTAACTCTTTCCAGTTTCCTGCTGACAGATATGTAACCGCTGTCGGCAGGATTGAAATCCTCTTTTGATTCAATTGAATCAACAACCCCTGTGAATTTCTCTTTTTCCATCATAAGGAAGTTAAAGAGCAATTCATTTTTTTCGGCAAGTAATACGGGACCGTAAAGACTTTCCTCTTCACTGAGGGCCTTCATATCTCCCGATACCACTTTCATTGTCGTGTAATATTTCCCGCCTTCAAATGTCATCTTTTCATCTTTTATGCAAAAGCCCATCTCTTTAAGATTGTCTCTCACATAATCCAGTTCCGACTGAGGCTGCAAGACAATATTTTTCAGTTTCTTGGCCTTTTCAATGCTGTCGCTGAGAATCTTGATTGCCAGCCTGCCTCCCATACCCGCTATAAGTATGCTATCGACTTCCGGCTCTCCTTTGTCATCCAGTTTCAGCTCTTTTATTCCGTCAGACAGCCTCGTCTCAATTCTGTCTGACAGACCGGCTTCTTCTATATGCTCTCTGGCCCTTTCAAGAGGCATCTCGCCCACATCCATCGCTATCACTTTATCGGCTATACCCTCTTTAATAAGATATATGCCGACGAAACCGTGATCGCATCCGATGTCGGCAACTTTTGAGCCTCTGTCAATAAATGACACATTTGTCAGCATTCTTTCGGATAACATTTTTTACTCCAGATAATCTCTGAGCTTACGGCTTCTTGTAGGATTACGAAGTTTACGAAGAGCCTTGGCCTCTATCTGTCTGATTCTTTCTCTTGTTACGTTGAATTCCTTGCCGACTTCTTCAAGAGTACGTCCTCTTCCGTCTTCAAGTCCGAAACGTAAGCTTAATACCTTTCTCTCACGAGGTGTAAGAGTATCAAGTACTTCTTTGAGCTGTTCTCTCAGCAGTGTATATGCTGCCGCATCAACAGGTACGGGAACGTTATCATCCTGAATGAAATCTCCAAGGTGACTGTCTTCCTCTTCACCGATAGGTGTTTCCAGAGACACCGGATCCTGGCTGATCTTGAGAATCTCTCTGATTCTCTCAACAGGCATATTCATCTCAACCGCAATCTCCTCGGGGCTGGGTGCGTGTCCCAGTTCCTGCTCAAGCTGTCTTGATACACGGATAAGCTTGTTGATGGTCTCAACCATATGAACAGGGATACGGATTGTTCTTGCCTGATCGGCAATGGCTCTTGTTATAGCCTGTCTGATCCACCATGTTGCATATGTGGAGAACTTGAATCCCTTTCTGTAGTCGAACTTTTCTACTGCCTTGATAAGTCCCAGGTTACCTTCCTGTATAAGATCGAGGAACTGCATTCCACGTCCCACATATCTCTTTGCGATACTTACAACAAGTCGTAAGTTGGCTTCCGCAAGTTTCTGCTTGGCCTCTTCATCGCCTGCTTCAATTCTGTTGGCCAGGTCAATCTCTTCTTCCGCGCTTAAGAGAGGTACTTTACCGATCTCTTTAAGATACATTCTTACAGGATCCTCAATACTGATTCCTTCGGGGATGGACAGGTCGATATTCTCAACATCAACCTCATCCTCTTCCGAGATCTCCACCATATCGTCATCATCATCAACAAGAGAATCCGTACTGTCTTCGGGCTCCTCCATCTGAAGAACGTCAATATGATTTACATCAAGATTCTCAAGGATCTTATCGTATTCCTCATCTGTAAGCTGAACATCAGAGAAAAATCCTCTTACCTCATCATCCTGAAGAACATTCTTCTTTTCCTTTGCCGCCTCAATGATCTGCTTGATACGATCATCGAATTTTGTGATATCCACGTCATCGGCATCAAGGTCCTCATCCTCCATGACATCTTCGGTAATTTCTTCAATTACTTCTGCTTCGATTTCTTCTTTCTTCTTTCTTGCCATTACTTTTTTTACCGCCTTCTTTATTCTAAACTTATGGTTGTTTTACGCAGTTTCTCGAGTTTCTTTTTTCCTTCAAGTACCTTGGACAAAGCCGTCATATCCGCAGATTTGTTCTTGTAGTACTCGTTGCTGTTCTCTTTTATCTTGATAACGATATCTCTCAGGGCTCTCTCTTTTTCCTGAATGGTACTCATCTCAAGAGGCTGACCGTCAAGACCCGTTATCTTGGTGTTGAAGAGAGACGCAACTTCTTTCTGTTCCTCTTCACTGTCGAATTTTGAAACAAGTGATGCGGGGTTGAGTCCGCCGTCGGCTATTCCGTCTATTACTTCCTTCGCAACTCTGCTGTACAGCTCTTCGGTAAAATCCGAAGGGTCAATGTACTCTTTAATCTTGGAATATACCGCCGGTTCATCACTGATCCATGTTATCAGTATTCGCTGAGCTTTTTTTACGCCCTCATCGGGAGGCATCTTTTCATGCATGGAAGATTTCGGTCTTATGACAGGTTTCGCAAGCCCTGTCTTGGAAGCATATTCCACCACCGTCTTTCTCATTACATCAGATGCAATGCCGTACTCTCTGCATACCGATTCGAGATAATTGTTTCTGGCAACCTCGTCCTGAATTCCACACAGTTTCTTTGCGATTTCTCTGTGGAACTTTGTCTTCTCATCAGGATCGCCCAGATTGTAATCCCTTCTTAATATCTCTATCTCAAATGCGAAACTGTTCTTCGCATTTTTGATTCTTTCTTCAAAAGCCTCGGCTCCCAGATTCTTAATAAACTCATCGGGATCCTTATAAGGCTTCAGATCCAACACTCTCGCGGTCATGTCCATATTTCTGAGTATCTCGATGGCTCTCAGGGCCGCCTTGGTTCCTGCGCCGTCGGAATCATATGACAAAATAACCGTGTCCGTGAATCTTTTTAGTATTACCGCCTGCTCCGGTGTAAACGCGGTTCCAAGGGAGGCCACCGCCTCATTGAAGCCCGCCTG